>ERZ791895.47-NODE-47-length-126050-cov-6.513116_pt1 | contig 126050 bp, 106 predicted proteins | sample MGYA00510153_ERZ791895 | MGnify/ENA primary metagenome ERZ791895 (study PRJEB30046, sample SAMN00792064) | human gut metagenome | study: EMG produced TPA metagenomics assembly of the A metagenome-wide association study of gut microbiota in type 2... | reverse complement strand
TTGGCACCTTTGATTACTATATTCATTTTTCAATTACAATTTGCGGAAACTCAAGGGAAAAACAGCTTTGCCGGAAAACGCCAAAAGGAGCCGCTGCTTTCGACTCCTTCCGCATTTTTCGACCGGGCTGTAACTGTCGGCGCTCTCTTCCCCGCTAAATATCCCCGTCTTCTTCCCTGCAAATATCTGCTCAGCTGTGCCGGCCCTCAGCGTTAAAATCAAACACGTGGGGCACTTCTTCCTCCGGCATATGTAAAGCCCTTCGCAGCTCCCGCCAGAGGCATACGATAGAGTTCTCGCCCTCCCGCAAATCGGCCACCACCAGGCCGCCATCCGCTGTCAAAAGCGCATATGCCTCTTTATATCTGCCGGTCTGATAGAGTGCCGTAATATATTCCAGCACGACACGTGACTCGGCTGCCACGTTCTCCGGAAGCTGTTCATAGACCCGGATCAGCACATCATACCCGCTGCATCTGGCCAGAACCCGGAAGCCTTCCTTAACATAGGAAAGATCTCCCGCCCGCTCCATCAGTCCCATTTCCATCCCGGACACGGCTCTTTCGTACTCCCGGCCTTCCAGACAGAGCAGTGAGGCCAGGCCGTAACGGCTCCAGGCGTTTTCCTTCTGGCGGATGCTTTCACAAAAACACGACTCCGCCTCCCTGTTTTTCCCGCGGGCCATGTAATTTAATGCAAGGTGGTATAACAGGTGCCAATCCGGTGAAACCGTACTTTGGGTTTGATTCGCCTGATCTCTCAGCATCTCGTACCAGAAGTCATCCGCCATGCAGTCGGCAGGCATGTCAGCCGGATCCGCTGACGGAAAATGGCCGGTTTCCAGAAAAATCCGCCATGGAGTCTGGCGCTCATCCTCACTGGAAAAATCCAGATGAGGAGAAAGCGGTTCTTCCCCTCTGCGTACACGGCAGGCATTTTCCAAGTCCGCGTAACCGCTGCCGCGGTAAACCACCTTGCCTGGCTTCATGGCCCATCCATGGCTGTCCCTCAGCGTTTTTTCCAGCGTCTCCCCTGCTTCGTCACGCACCATGGCCGTCAGGCGTTCCCGTTCTTCCTCAAAAGAGTCACTGCGCCCGCTTAAAGTCACGGCGCCATATCGTTCCAGCCACTCCCACGCAGTGTGGGGCGCCATTGGAATACAGCCGTACTGCGTCTTTCCAAGCCCGGCCTGAATCTCCACATAACGGCCGGCTTCCTCCGTGAGATATTCCTGCCAGCGGGCGGAAGCGCTGTTATTACCCCAGGTAAAGAGCTTACGCCCCCGCAGGCGGCGGGTGGAATACTGAAGAAGCCCGTAGCCGTCCGGAGCCACGTTGGCAATATAGCGCGGGGCCTCCTCCGGGATATTGAAGAAATAATCCACCTGTCCGGGAATATTTTGGTAATAAGAGATATCGATGCCGTCCACCACCGGGACCGGCACTTTATAGACGCTTCCTCCGCCGCTGCTGTAGGCGCTCTCCGCCGGCACAATCACACGGCCGCCTTCGTATTCCGGAACCGCCATGTTGCTCCACCAATACATGGGCGTTACATCCGGATTATGATTCACCACGCGCATGCGGCAGTTTAGGAAGGCGCCGCCCTCATCCAGCCAGAAATCCATCTGATAGACCATTCTGCGCACCCGCTCATATTCATACATGCGCAGCACCGGCATACCGCTGTCATTCTCCAGCCTCGCGGTAAAGAGCGGTTCCATGGTCAGAGGCGTATGGCCGATGAGGCCGATGTTCCATTCCACTCCGCCCGAGAACCAGGCGTCACGCAGCGCCAGATTGCTGGGGCGTATCACATCGTTGGTATAAAGCAGCTCGCGCCCCGCCTTTAAATCGGTAAGCCGCCACAGGCGTCCGCCGAATTCAGGCAGAAACACGGCCCTTAAAAATTCATTCTCAAGAACTGCGGTCTTCACCGGATGAGTGCCGCATTCCCGCGTATAGCAGGTATAATCCCGGTACGGATAGCTATTCGTAAGCTTCCCGTAGGCTTCGTATATCTCATCGTCCTCGTCTAAGTAAAACGCTGTCTTGTTCTGCATATTTTCCATGCCTGTCAAGTTGGGTACCGAGGCCTCCGGCCCTTTGGGTGCAGTTTTCATATATGCAGTTTCAAATGTCAATGTCGGATTCATAGGCTACCCCTTGATCGCTCCGCCGGTTACACCTGCGATGATCTTGTCTGACAGGAACAAGTAGAGCAGGAAGGTCGGCGCAAATACGATGACAACGGCCGCAAACATTCCGCCGTAATCATTTGTATACTGCATACCTTTTACCATATTATAAAGACCTACGGCAATCGGGCGTACGTTCTGCTTGCTTGCAAACAGCATGGACATGAAAAATTCATTCCAGATGGCGATAAAATTGAAAATCGTCACGGTTATAATACCGGGCTGCGCCAGCGGAAACATGATCTTCCAGAAAGTCTGGATGGGGGAACAGCCGTCGATGGCCGCGGCTTCCTCAAAGGTGTAGGACAGATTTGAGAAAAACGCCAGCAGGAAGAAAATGCTGAATGGCACATTCATGGCGATATAGAGGAACATAATGAGTCCCCGTGTGTTCGTAAGCTTTAATGATGTAATAATGGAAAAAAGAGGCATTACAATCATGATAACCGGAATGCCTAACGCTGTCGCAAACAGATTTTGCAGAATCATGTTGCCTCTGAATTTAAAACGCGACAGAGCGTACGCGGCGGGCGCCGCTACCAGGATAATCATGGTACAGGAAATCGCCGTATAGATCAGGGAGTTTACAAAGAACACGCTTATCTTCTGTGATTTCCATGCATTGGTATAGTTTTCAAAATGAAATCCGCTGGCGAATTTAAATAATTCTCCGCTTAAAATCTCACGGCTGGTGGAAAAGGAAGCCAGTATAACCCAGCCGATCAACAGGATCGTAAATATAAGCCAGACCACGCACATAATATATCCGGGCAGTTTGGGAACTTCTCTCTTGATACTCACTCTCGGCTTTATTTCTTTTTGTTTTGCCATGCTATCTACCTCCCTACAGATCCGCGTCATCATTTTTAATGATGAGTGTGGTTAAGCTGAATACCGCAACTACAATGACTGCCATCATAACACCGATTGCGGCGCCCACGCCGGAATCACGTACTGCCTGGACCGCATTGGACGCGCCGAAAACAAGCTCATACATATAGTTCAGCGGCATTACCGTCTGTTCGGATAAGTTGACCGGATCGAATACCTGGCCCCAGATAAAGAAGCCGACACTCGATACCGTCCACATAACGAGATTGGTCCGAATGGAACCGCGGAGCAGAGGAAGCGTAATATACCAGAATTTTTTGAATACATTGGCGCCTTCTATGGAAGCGGCCTCGTAATAATCTGCGCTGATCCGTTCAATACCGCTCATAAAAATCAGCATATGGTATCCTACCATACCGAAGCAGTAGGCAATCAGCATGCTCCAAAATTTGTGGTGGGGATCCGTCCACATGACATTGCTGCCGCCAAACCATCCGATGATGGTGTTGAGCAGGCCGTAGCTCTCCTTACTGAGCGCATAATACAGCCACATGGTACCCATAGCAACTGCGGAAACCAGGTTTGGCAGATAAATCACGCTTCGGAAAAACTTTTTTCCTTTCATACCGTTTGTGAGGGCTACCGCAAACACCAGCGCCAGAGCCATAACGGCGATACCGCCGACCAGCCACAGTCTTCCCAGGTTCATCATAGCCGTCTGGAACATATTGTTGTTAAAAGATTTCACATAGTTGGTAAAACCGCTGAACTGCCATGTGGAAACCGGATCTGTCACACCTTCTACCTTGCAGAAGCTCATGATAAAGGTGCGCATCGTCGGATACAGAAATACAATTAAGTACAGCAGCACAGCAGGTGTCAGGAACATTACCAGCATGGGAGTGGTGTTCCGGCGCAACGGGCTGCCGCCTTTTTTTGCCGTTTTTTGCTTTGCCATAAGAGTCGCCCTCCATTTTCCATAGAACACATTTTTCTATTGAAATAAAAAGGGGGCGGCGGCAGTGGCGCCACCGCCCCTTTGTCTATCAGTCTGTTAAAGCGATCATGAACCCTTCTGAATCTTAGCAAATGCATCCGCAAACTGCTGTGCGTTGACACTGCCGCTGATCATCATAGCCATGTTAGTCTTAATAGCCGCGTTGACATTGGTATCATTTTCCATTCCTACTGCCCAGTTCAGTCTGTGTGTCGTAGAATCCAGAACTGCCTTGGCATCTGCAAGTGCAGCCGGCCATGTAGCATCGTTGTCCATGGGAACACCCATACTGGCGTCAGCAAGCTTCTGATCCCATTCGCCGCTTGTCAGCCACTGAATCAGGGCAAATGCAGCGTTCGGATACTTGGTATCTTTGTTGATTGCGAAACACTGTGCACCGTACTGGTTGGATTCTGCTCCGTCACCGCCTTCAGCGATCTGCGGAAGTGAGAATGCGCCCCACTTGAAGTCTTCCGGTGTCTGGTTCTTTACTTCGTTTGGAAGCCAGCTTCCGTTTAAGTACATGGCAACACTGCCGTCAGCGATATTGCTCTGGCCCTGCGGATATACGTTGCCCGCTGCACGTGGATCTATGTAGCCCTTTGTTACCAGTTCTTCCAGAACCTGTGCTGTCTTTAAGACTGCTTCGTTGCTGAAGTCGCCTGCGGCAACAGCCTCGGTTGTATCAGAACCAGCGACACGGTCCATAAGGAAACCGAACAGACATGCCATATAAGCGTCGTCAACGGTCATCGGAATCACACCTGCTCCCTTAAGCGCTTCACAGTCGGCAAGGAATTCGTCCCACGTAGTCGGAACCGCTGTAATACCGGCTTTTGTGAAGGCATCCTTATTATAGAACATAATAAATGTGGATGGCTGATAAGGAACACTCTTTAAGGTGCCGCCGCCCTGCTGCTTGGCTAATTCGATCAGAGTGGCATTCTGTGCGCCGTTTAACGGAGACGCATCATACATACTCTGAATATCCAGAAGATATTTTCCCCAGGTACCGTTTACACGTTCGATATCTTCGTCAAAGACATCAACGGTCTCTCCTGCGGACAATGCCGGCTCCAGAGTCTTACGTGTGTCACGGGAGCCTGCCCAGTTAATCTCTACTTCTACACCGGTAGATTTGACAAAAGCGTCAACAGCCTCGGAGATCGCCTGGCCCTGCGGCTCAGTCTCTGCCCACATCGGCCAGTAAACCAGTTTGGCGCCATCCTCAATTGTACCTGCTGCAGCGGCTGTCTCTGCCGGAGCAGCCTCTGATCCTTCCGGAGCTTTGGTCTCTGCCGAAGCCTGTGTGGTGGGTGCCTGTGTCTCTGCCGTCTTGGTGCTTCCACATCCTGCAAGAGCAGATGCAACCATCGCAGACGCCAGAACTAAACTCAGTATTTTTTTCATGTAAAAAACCCTCCTTTTTCAAATATGTTTATAGTATACACCATTTTTTTGTATATTTCAACGAAAAAAGAAATTTTTTCCACAAATTTTCCACAACATATTTCATTTTTACATATTCTATTTTATGCAACCTTACCATAGCGTTTTATTCCTCCTCATTACCTCCTTTTTTCCTATATATGAATGTCCCGGCCTTTTATGCATAAATAAGGAAGGGTTGGAGTACACTGGTATTAGATATGGAATGGAAAGAATGAAAGGAGGAAAAAACATGGTAGACCGTTGTGTTTGCTGCGGCGCAATCGTTCCCGAAGGTACGGAGGTCTGTATCAACTGCCGTCACCAATATTTGGATACTGAGAATGGACAGACTGTGTCATGTCCGGATCACTCCATTTCCCGGGCGCAAAATCTGAAGGGGAAGGAAGCTCCCGGCCATTCGAAATAGGATAAGATTTTATTTTTTCCCCGACTCCCTGAGGCAAAGGTAAAATTTCATCATTTCAATGGCCTCCTTCTGCGTCTTTTCATCGTATTTTTTCAAGATTCGGTAGGCCAGGTCCGGATTATCGATCCGTTCTTCTCCCGCCTGACCGAACAAAATATAATCCACCGATAGGTCGAGATAATGCGATAAATCCAAAAGTGTCTCTATGGACATGCCGCAGGTTCCCCGTTCAATATCGCCGTAATAATGAACGGCCCTGCCTATTTTACCAGCCACCTCCGCACTCGTCATTCCCAGCTCCTTCCGCCTTTGTCTGATTCTTTTTGCAGCTCCGGCGCGGTCGTATACCATTTCAACTCCTCCTTTATTTCCCCCAATAAAAAATGATCCGGCGGTAGAAACCGCCGGTGTTTTTTGTTTGTATAATTGATGTTGGTTTGTATTTTCCGTTATTCTGCCTGATACCCTCTGTCAATGATGATCTGCAGTATCGTATTCACGTAAGCCTCACACGTCTCTATCTGATCCGCCTCAACCATAATCCGGAGTACTGGCTCTGTTCCGCTTTCACGTACCAGAATGCGTCCTTCCGCGCCCAGTTTTTCTTCCACTATGGCAATCGCATTTTTAACTGCCTCGTCATTTCTGGCGGCGGCCTTGTCCCTGACACGGATATTTTTCAATACCTGGGGATAAACCGTAAACGGTTCGGCCAGTTTGCTGAGCGTCATTTTCTTCTCCAGCATCACTTCCATCATCTTTATGGCAGTCAGAATTCCATCTCCTGTGGCGGCATATTTCCGGAAAATAATGTGGCCGGACTGCTCCCCGCCGAGCCGGTAGCCGTTCGCTTCCATATTTTCATATACGTACTTGTCTCCGACTGCGGTCTTTTCATATTCGATTCCGGCTGCGTCAAACGCCTTGTAGAGGCCGAAGTTGGACATAATGGTGGTGACCACCTTGTTTCCCGCCAGCTTGCCCCGCTCCTTCATGTAGCAGCCATAGATGTATAATATCGCGTCTCCATCTACAACATTTCCATGTTCATCTACACAGAGGCATCGGTCAGCGTCTCCATCGAAGGCAAATCCCACATCCAGGCCGTTTTCCATGACATGCTTTTGCAGGGCCTCAATATGGGTGGAACCGCAGCCCTGATTGATATTAATGCCATCGGGATTGTTATGTATTACATATGTCCGGGCCCCCAATGTGTCAAAGACGTTTTTGGCAATCATCCATGCGCTGCCGTTGGCGCAGTCCAGGCCGACCTTTAATCCTTCATAAGAGCGGGTGGCCAGCGATATCAGATAGCCGATATAGCGGTTCCGCCCAATGGCGTAATCGACAGTTCTGCCGATCTTCTCTCCTTTTGCAAACGGGATCTCTCCAGTAATGCCATCCAGATACGCTTCTACCTTCAGAATTGTATCTTCCTCCATCTTTTCGCCGTAGTAATTGATCAATTTGATACCATTATCATAATACGGGTTGTGGCTTGCTGAAATCATGATGCCGCAGTCGAAGTCCTCCGTTCTCACTACGTACGATACGCTGGGTGTTGTCGTGACATGGAGAAGACAGGCGTCCGCCCCGGAAGCCGTAAGCCCCGCAGCCAGGGCGTACTCAAACATATAGGAGGAACGCCTCGTATCCTTGCCTATTACAACCTTTGCGCGTCCGTCCGCGCGTTTTAATCCATAGTACCAGCCGATAAAACGACCTGTTTTGTATGCGTGTTCTGCGGTCAGAGTTCCGTTGGCTTCGCCGCGGAAACCGTCGGTGCCGAAGTATTTTGACATGAGTTGTTCTCCTTTGTATGTTGGTTTAATCCATCACGTTATCTATCTTCTGTATACTTTTTATATACAAAATAAAACAAAGAATCCACTTATCCCGAAGTATTCCATATACAGTAGTCGCAGCTTAATCGGGAGCAATCGCTGTTGCCTCTGGTTCCACAATTTGTGTAACACAGTCAGATCCAAACAGTGTGATTATACCAGAAGTATTTGTCTTCCATTCCCCTCCATCTCCGTCTTTCACCTTTGCATGCTTCATTACTTTACCTGACGAATTAATTAAACGCAGTCCCGTTTCCGGAACGTCAAATACTTCATATCTGGCAGCCGGATCTGCCTTCTGTAGTTTCCCGTTATAATAGAAATACCCGTCTTTAATTCCAGTAACCCCTTTCCCTGAACTGTCAAAACGGTAAATAGATTTTCTGTTGTCTGTACCATCTGCGAATGAACATCTACCGGTTATACCTGCACAGTTTTTGTCAGAATCTCCAAAATAATAAAACGCATTATCTATCTCCAGAAGTCCCCAGGCTGCATTTCCATAAACATCAAATGCGTACTGCATGCCATTAATCTTTTTAATTTTATATTTTCCAGAAACTCCACAAACTGGTTCTCCGCCTGACGCAAAATAATATTTTCCCTTGTCAGAGCCACCATCAATATCTTCAGGGCTCTCCAACATCATCCAAGTATTTTCTAACCTCTCTCCCGCTTTCTCTAAAGAAACAGTTTCTACATTAGAAACATAATATCGGTATCCCTTTATCGCAGGACTTGCAGTTTTTACCAGTACCCAGCCCATCTGCATGATCCCCTTAGAATCAAAACAGTACACTTTATCATCGACCTTAAGCTCCCGATATGTCCCTGAGGCGCTATACTTCTTCTTGCCACTTTGCGGATCGAAATAAAAATAAGCATATTCCCCATAATTGCTGATATACTTGGATACTGCCTCGTTATCATCCGACCAGTCATCGGGAATTTTCAGCCATTGCCAGCCATAAACTCTGGCCCCATCTTCTCCGCAGTAATAAAGATTACTTTCATCATCGTTGCCATTCCAGCCGGTCACCAACTCGCCGCCGCTCTTAAATCTGTATTTTTTTTCATTTATAGTATACCAACCATCCTGATAGATTTTTCCGTCATGACCTGCGTAGTACCATCGTGTATATGAAGCACCGTTGCCATCTACTCCACTTATATTAAACCACTCATTTTCATATAACGCACCATTATCACCAACGTATCTTTTTTCGCCGCTTTGCCTATTTCTCCACCAGTTTCGCATCATATTTCCATTGACATCAAAATAATACATCTTTCCGGCGATCTCATAAAATCCATCCTGGCATATAGCGCCATTTTCATCTGCATAGTACCATGTTGTTTTCAAATTATTGTTTGCAGCATTTCCGGCTGTTACGGAAAACCACCCGTTTGCTTTAAGTATTCCATCTGCATCTAAATAATATCGTTTCTTTTTACCATCTACATACCATCGGCTGCGATAAGATATACCATTATTATCAAAATAATACCAGTTTTCTTTGATTTGATTCCAGCCCCATCGTTTTATGAGGCCATCAGAATCTGCATAATACCAGTTTTCAAACTTTTGACCATATCCATTTACACCTTCAATGCTAAACCAGCCATTCTGCATACGCACACCATCTGCGTCCACGTAATATCGGTTTAAATCTATATTTACCCAATTATTCCGCGGAGAGTTTCCATTTATATCAAAATAGTAAGACTTTCCTTGCAATTCGTGCCAGCCATTTCGAAGCAGCACTCCATCTGAATCAGCATAGTACCAATTTGTGTAGGATATACCCGCTGAATTTACTGAAGTGACAGAAAACCAACCGTCCTGTCTTCTGGCTCCATTTTCATCCACATAATAACGCTTGTCCCCAATGTTAAAAAATACATTCCTCGGAGAATTTCCTCCCGGATAAAAATAGTACCAGCTTTTATCAATCAAATACCAGCCATTTTTCAGTATTATTCCATCTGAACCGGCGTAATACCAGGTGATGGTCTGTTTTCTGCCCGGCTGGGAAGGATTAGTTGTAATACTGAACCATGAATCTTCATAACGTTTTCCTTCGTTATTTACGTAATACCGGTTACTCTGGTAATTTATCCAGTTAGAAGTGACAAGGATTCCCTCCTTGTCCACAAAACGTAAGGAGTTATCTGACCACTTCACCCATTGACCAGTCACCTTTTCATTATTCTCAATATACGTCCAATGCCCTTCCTCATTCTGCTGCCAGCCCTCTGCTGCAAAGGCAGAAAACGGTAAAACAGCTAACAGGAACAATACTAACATTACCAGACCTATATATTTTAGTTTCTTCATAAAGCGCCTTTCTTCCAATAACCCCATCTAGTCACGGTAGAAGATATCTCTTGTATAAACCTTCTCTTTCACATCCTCCAGACATCTATCATAACGATTGGCAATAATAGCATTTGACTTCCATTTAAATTCATCTAAATTATTCACAATTATACTTCCAAAAAATGTATCACCATCGTTCAAAGATGGTTCATAAATAATTACAGATGCCCCCTTTGCCTTGATTCGCTTCATAACCCCCTGAATACTGCTCTGACGAAAATTATCTGAATTACTCTTCATTGTCAGTCGATACACGCCCACTACCACCAGGTGTTCCTTTGCTTCACTCCAGTTACTATTTGCTGTATAATAGCCAGCCTTTTCTAAGACACGATCAGCAATAAAGTCCTTTCTGGTTCTATTACTTTCTACAATTGCTTCAATCAAGTTTTCTGGTACATCATCATAGTTGGCAAGCAGTTGTTTCGTATCCTTTGGTAAACAGTAGCCACCGTAACCAAAAGATGGGTTATTGTAGTGTGTTCCTATTCGCGGATCAAGACATACACCGTTAATAATCTGTCGTGTATCTAATCCTTTTAGCTCAGCATAAGTATCCAGTTCATTAAAATAAGAAACTCTTAATGCTAAATATGTATTTGCAAATAACTTCACTGCTTCCGCCTCTGTAAAGCCCATAAAAAGAGTTTCAATATCTGATTTAATCGCACCTTCCTTAAGAAGCTCAGAAAATATTTGAGCAGCCTGCATAAGTCTTTCATCTTCCATACAAGTGCCCACGATAATGCGGGAGGGATACAAATTATCATAAAGAGCTTTTGATTCTCTTAGAAATTCCGGACTAAAAAGAATATTTTTGCTGCCCATTTTTTCTCTTATCGCCGCAGTATAACCAACTGGTACTGTTGATTTTATTATCATTACTGCACTAGGATTATATTTCATAACTAGATCAATTACTGCCTCTACCGCTGAAGTATCAAAATAATTTTTCTTACTATCGTAATTTGTTGGTGCCGCAATGACTACAAAATCTGCATCGCTATAAGCTGATTCCGCATCCAATGTTGCCATTAGATTAAGTTCTTTATCTGATAAATATTTCTCAATGTATTCATCTTGAATTGGTGACTTTTTCTTATTAATTAGTTCCACCTTTTCGGCTACAATGTCCACAGCTGTCACCTGATTATGCTGTGCCAATAATGTAGCAATTGAAAGCCCTACATATCCCGTCCCTGCCACTGCAATTTTCAAACCACTCATTTTCTTCTGTCTCCTTCTACTGCTTATGCTAAAGCAGATCTTTATACTATATTTTGTAAAATTCCTTATACCACTGTGCAAACTTCCGAAGTCCCTCTCTTAAGCCGGTTCTCGGTTTAAAATTAAATTCTTGCATCAATGGACTAATATCAGCATAAGTAATAGGAACATCACCAGGCTGCATGGCAACTAATTTTTTATGTCCATCAAAATCATAGTCTTGCGGAATTACTTTTGCTCTGATTAATTCTTGTTGCAGAATATCCACAAAATCCAATAAATTCTCAGGTTTATTATTACCTATGTTATAAACAGCATACGGAGGCACAGGAAGGCCATCCTCGCCAGGCGCCCTCTCTGGGGGCGCCTGCATTACTAACTTTACGCCCTCAACAATATCATCAATATATGTAAAATCTCTCTCACAATTACCATAGTTAAATATTTGAATCGTATCACCGCTCAGAAGTTTATTGGTAAAACCGAAATATGCCATATCCGGTCGTCCAGCCGGACCATAAACTGTAAAAAAGCGCAAACCGGTGGACGGAATATTATAAAGCTTACTATATGCATGAGCCATTAATTCATTTGACTTCTTTGTGGCTGCGTAAAGTGATACCGGATTATCTACCTTATCCTCAATAGAATACGGCACCTTTTTATTTGCACCATAAACAGAACTTGAAGACGCATACACAAAATGTTCAACTCCTTTTTCACCATTATCATAGGAATGGCGGCAAGCTTCCAGAAGGTTATAAAAACCTAGCAGGTTAGACTCAATGTATGCATCCGGGTTGGTAATTGAATAGCGTACACCTGCTTGGGCAGCAAAATTGATCACAAGATCTGGTTTGTAGTTTTTAAAAACAAAATCAATAATACTTCGATCAGCAATATTTCCCCTAATAAATGTCCAGTTTGATTCCGGATAAATCTTTATTGTTTCCTCTATTTGTTTTAAGCGATATTCTTTTAGAGATACATCATAATATTCATTCAGATTATCTATTCCAATGATGTTTATTGGAATAGCACAGCGAAAAAGTTCCAAGATCAGATTCGATCCAATAAAACCGGCAGCCCCTGTTACCAAAATCGTTTTTGAATTTAAACAAATTGTTCGCATTTAATTACTCTCTCCTATCTTCTAATCATTCTGGCAATTTTTCTTACAGTCCAATAAAGGGACAATATGTCATATTGTCCCTTTGCAATCATATGTGATTCTATGTGATCCCGCTCTTCATTATCTCTTATATTTACCATTGAAAAAGCGGTTTTATATGGTTCTTGAATTAATCCTTCTTTAAATCTCTTTTTTTTAATTCCTCGCTTCTGTGGATTGGATTTATTCATATAATCCTGCAGTATAATATTTCTGAAACACCTTCTGCAAAATACAAAAGCGGCTATTTTATATTCTGGTGTATCAGAATGTTTATCTGCAAATTCCAGACATGCATTTGCAGTCTTAGTCATTCGTTCAAACGTTTTAGTATTATATCCTCTTGAAAGTGAGTCATTATCAAGCCTGTAATTATATGAGGCTGTCGGCAGGTATAAAACCTCTGCTGCACGGTCAAACGCATAAAGATTATAAATAACATCCTGAGAACGTTTTAAATCTGGATTAAATTTTAAATTATTCTGTTTAACATATTTCGTCCTAAATGCCTTTCCCCAAGTAGTATTTAATGCAACATCATTAAATTTTTTACTTGCAAACATGATGGCTTTAATCATTTCATGCTTGCGGATCTCGTATTTATCTTCCATAATAGATTCATTCTTCAACAAATACTCTACTTTCTTATTTCCGATACATGCACGATAGCCCCAAAAAACAATATCACAAATGTTATTTTCTATTGCACACGATAATTTATGAAGTAAATCAGCATCAATCCAATCATCAGCATCAATATGTACAATCCAATCTCCTGACACATGATCAATGCCTGTATTACGAGCTCCCGCTAATCCCATATTTTCTTGATGAATTACTTTGATATTTGAGTATTGATCTGCATAACAATCACAAATAAATGCCGTGTTCTGATTTGACCCATCATCCACCAGAATAATTTCATAATCCCTAAAAGTCTGATTGAGTACAGAACTTACACATTGATGCAAAGTCTCTTTTTCAGTATTGTATACAGGTAAAACACATGAAAATTTCATTATATCCTCCAGGCACTTACACACTCAGCCTATTTCTATATCCGTTATCAGAGATCTTTTTTGCAGGTACCCCTGCCACTACAACATTTGGTGTTTCTACGCTTTTTGTTACAACAGCGTTAGCACCTACAATCACGTCATCTGGAAGACATACACCGATTAAAATTTTTGCACCTGTCCCAAGATATATATGATTTCCCCCATTAACTTTTTCTGAAATATTAACGCCATTCTGAATCACACAATAATCTCCGAAACGAGCAGTCGGATTGACAATTACTGCCCCATGATGGGCAATATATAAACCTTTGCCAAATGTGTTGGCTGGGATTGTTAAACCAGATTTTACACTAAGCTTATACAATCTAAATTTTAACCAGGTTATCGAGATCTTTGCTAAAAATCCATGTTTACAATTAACCATATATTCCAGTCTTCTCATACATTTTAAATATTTCCATGTGATCATCAATCTATTATGATAAAAGTCATTTATATGATTGGCCTCTTTATCGGCTAATATATAATTTTTATAATCTTCTTTGCTTGAAATCATATATCTCCTATCTTTTTATATTTATTTCAGGTAACTTATATAGATACCTCAGTGGTGTTTTTGTAACAATCAAGATTAAAGTAAGCTCAATCGTCACTATTAAAACTAATGATAGAAGTCCAAATAGCAACTGGCCGCATGGATCTCCAAATGCTTTTAATAAAAACAGATAGACTGCATAAGTAATATAATATTCCTTATGAGTTGTCATAATTATTAGCGAATTCCTTCCCAAAAATGAGAAAAAAGAATCCAACCATTTAACGTAACTAAAAATACAGGATAATGCCAGGGCAAATACTACTCCCGACATGGAACACGCAAAATATATTGCCGGGTCCCCTATTTTCAGTATGTGAATATCTGCTTCATAAAAACGGACAAAATATTTATTTAAAAAAAACATAGATAAAGAACCAACTATCACAATAAACAAATGTTTTCTACTCTTAACCGATAGCTTATAAAAGAACGGTGAAATATCATATCCAAGCGCTATAAACCCTGCTGCGATAGAAGAAGACAACATGAGCTTTATTCCTTCAGGTAATTCACATTTTTCAAAAATCCAGCTAATATATACAGCAATAATCCCCATACATATTGCCCACTGAATGCCTCCAAAACGCCTAAAAACTTTTGAATAGGCAAAAGCAATCAATTCTGCAAAAAACAACACTGGCAAAAACCAAAGAGTACCTACCCCTTGAAACGTAACTGTTTTTATTACCGCACTAGAAACCCTGTCCGAAAATAGTGAATTATCTTTCAACAGTGAAATAAATACCATAAAAAGAATAAACAAAATACTCATAGTGCCATATGGATAGATAAGACTTTTAATTTTTTTAACAGCAAAACTATAAATAGTTTCTTTTTCATATTTTTTCTTATCACTTCCAATAATAATTCCAGATATCACAAAGAACGTTACAACATGAAAAGTTTCTCCGACCAAAAAGACAGCCCCGCTTTGAAGATGCACATCTATAATCATTAATATAGCAATACCTTTTGCAACATCGATTGTTCTATTTCTATCCATACATTTCCTCATAATGAATCTATAAAGTTCAAAAATGTTACATTAGAGAAATCATTTTTATACCCGTAATCTATTTCTCTATGATCCCGTACAAAATCTATACTAATTTGATTTATATTATTAAAAAAGTGGATCCTGTTTTCATTATAATAGGGAAGCATCACTATCTCTTCACAATTAGTAATTAGTTTTTTATTATAAATAATTGCATCCATCATTCGATAGGTCCTCCCTCTTGATCCTCCCTGGAGTATTTCAAGCAGACAATTTGAAGCCGCCTCACGTGCTAAACACTCCGAATAAGGAAGAAACTTATCGCCATAAATAATTCCATCATCCCTTCTTTGATCATCAGGTACCTCTGTTACATAAAAATCACAGATAAGCCCTGCTGCAGTCATTCTTTTATATATTTTTCTTATATCAGCCAATCTGTCTTTAGCCGCTCCAATAAACACTAAATCACTATAAGGGTATTTTTTTAGTTCTTTTTTAGACGGGGGCGCATATCCGACCGGGTGATAAACAAATCCATACGCCTCAGCATCCACCTGGTTATAAACAATGATTTGATCAAAATCTTTTTTTATTCGTTCTATCTTTAATTGTTTATTATATTTTAGGTCTTTTGCCACAATATCATGGAAGTGTAGAATCAATTTACAATTAGAATAATTTTTTCTAAGAAATTTTATAAGCTGCCTGTCATACCATGGAGGTGACATGATCACAACAACTTTTTTATCACTCTTATATCGCAATAATTTTTTATACCAAATTTTTTTTAAGGGTAAACTTATAAATTCGTTTGCTTTTAAAGATAAGTGGCTTTTGGAAAGAATATTTAACACTTTGTTTTTAAAGAGCTTATGTTTATTTACTAGCTTCACATTATTCAGCACTTGAAGATCCAGCATTGTAAACTGCGACATTGGATCGCTAAGAAGATATATGTAAGTTGTTTCTCCATTAATCATTTTATCTTCCACCTAACCTGATCAATTTATTGATAAATAAATTAAAACTGCTAATGGTATATTTTTTATAGAATATTATATTAATTCCAATGCATTCAATGCCACATATAAAAGTGATCACAATTGCCACGCATATCCACTTAACATAACTGTCAACATTAATATCCATGAAAGAAACTGAAAAGACCATAATAAAAGCAGACATACTGTCTGCTAATAATTGTTTAAAAAAGCTGCCTGCTTTAATATATATAATATTTTTCATCAAATAAAATGCCAGGTATAAGACACGATAAATCATCGAAACCAGTGTACCAATTGCTACTCCTACCAAACCAAATTTGAACACCATAATCACAGAAATCAAGATATTAACAACCGGCTCAATGATAGCACTTGCTTGAGTTTCTTTAAAATGCCCCGCAGCCTGAACAACAACATTATATGGCATCTGGATGCATCGCGCTGCAATAGCAACAGACATAATAAGAGCAAAACCAGGAACTATATAATCATTCGCATCTGAGATCCCATTTGTGTACACTTGAACAAATGGTACAACGAGCAAACCAGTAATCGTAAAGATCAACGTTGTTAAAGTATGCATTACCCACTCAAATTTTTCAAAAACAGCCACTAACTCTTTTTTCTCATTTCTAGCCAACATATTGCCTATCAACGCGGACATACCGGCAGTCAGAGAATATACGAGCCCCCTCATCCCGTTTATCACCATAAAATAAACACCATACACACTAACATTTAATAGTGTAGAGAATAATGTCAAAATTATAGTATCTGTTTTTTCCTGCACTGTACTAGCCAGATGCTGAGCAATTCCATTCCACTTTTGTTTAATAGGTTCACTCTTATATTTAATTTCTAAATTAAGAGCATAATGCTTTTTCACATAAATCGTCAAACAGAACGGTCTTGCAACAAATATAATTGCAGAAACTAATTTTACGGTATGAATACTATATCCCCACTTGATAAGAGCCACCGAAATTAACGTATTCAAAACTAATGTTACACTATTAACAATAAATGATATATATTGCTTTTGATCTGCTTTTAATAAAAGTGAATATGTAATTCCAAAAAAGTATTGGGCAAATATACTAATAGATACAATGCCTATTAATGATGCAGTAAATGTAAAGTTAAAGGAATCCTTGACTAAGTTAGGATAAAAAACAATTAACGCTGCTATATAAATCAGCATTAGAACCCCAATAAATCTATAAAATTTTTGCGCAGATACTACAATACTGCTAATTTTGTTTTGATTATTTTCAGCCAGGGGTTTATATAAGCTGGCTGGAACAACAGCTCCCATTCCTAATTCACATAAAGAAATAAACCCTAAAAACTGTGTAATGGAAGATACCAGCCCATTTGTATCAGATCCAAAATATAGTAATATGTATCGCGGTAAGATAAAACCACATATTATAGTTAATACCTCAAATACTATAGACATTAATGTATTTCGTCTAAGGTATATTTTTCTCATTTCGTTCATAATATTCCTCTATTGCTTCTTTAAAATTATCCAATCACCAAGTTTTTTATCCCATGATTCTGGATGAAATGCCTCAAATCCACACCCCGGAAAAAACGTCAACTCACCAAAATATATTTTTCCATTAATCTCATAAAAATCAACTCTGATAAATGGTATATCCTGGGATAACTGTTCTGCCAATTCTAACATCTGATTATAATTAACCGGTTTAGGTATCTCTTTTTCGCTGACTGGATAGGTTCGTGAAAATGGCATAGTATTCCAATCTCTATCAAAAAATGTAACACGCAAATTACCAGAAAATCGTTCTGTACATACAAAACTACATTTTACAACTCCGTTAAAACACATAAATTTGTAGTCTTTTAAATCGGGATCTCCACAGTCATCAACCATAAATTTTTCTGCTATAATTTTAGGTTTAACATTTTTATATGGCCATTCTCTTCCATACCAATAGAAATTATACTTTAATGCTGCGTTAATTTTCTGCCTGGCCATTTCCTTATCAAAATTATATTTATCTTTACAAATCACAACACTTGCACTATCATGTGTACATTTTAGTACAAACTGATCCGGTAGCTGCTCAAATTCAATATCATCAAATTTGTCCCAAGGGCCTCCTGCCAAAGGAATTAAATACTCTTTACCTATTGTTTTCGAGATATACTGCCGAACCGCATATTTATCTACCATTATTGTATACTCTGGTTTATGATTATAAATTTTTAACCATTGCAGCTTCTCATTAAATGTAACCGGATTTTTTAAATTTAATTTTTTTCCTAAATGTTCATAATATCGTATAGATAAATACCAGCTAGCCGGAGTAATGCTACGTATAAGAGGTTTATTCAGAAACCAGGCTAAGTAATGCTTTAATCTTGTTTTTATCATTTTTTTCCTTCCTATATTATAGGTGGAAAAGTGGAACTACTGCTGTTTCCCACCAATGCCCTAATACTAATTGTCTAAACAGGGAGGCTGCAACAATAAGAAATGAAGCTCCAATTATTTTGAATCGCTTCCGCTGCTTAATTTCAAATTTATTATATCCACCCGCAGCAATTGTTACCATCGATGTGGCTGTAATTAATCTCATGAACGTTGTAGATATCATAAATAGCGGGTAAAATATTACCTGCAGCAGATTAAAATAATACAGAACATCTGTATATTGTTGATTTAATAAACTTGTTCTTTTAGACTGTTTTTTTATTATAAAAGCTAGATATAACGATAGTAACTGCATAATTACCGGAATATAAAATCCTCCATTCGTGCTTAATGACAAATAATCATCCATTTTATCAGAATCTATAAAAGAAAATACTCTGCTTAAAAATTCATTAGCACTTCCACTAAGTCTCAAAACAAAACTTAATGTCAAGGAAGCAATTACCAGAACTGCAATTATTCTATGACGTCGTATATGTGAATATATATTTAAGCTGCATTCTTCCATAGAAGCAGGCATATCTGTATTAATGAGTGCAAATAAAATAAATGCATAATACATAACATGCATTCCCCCTGCAACAGCCGTTAAAAAAACATATAATAGTTTATTCTTTCTTCCTCCGCGCAATAAAAAGCCAGACGCTAATAAGTATATGCAAAATCCATAAAAAAACTTTAAACCAGTATATAAATTTATAATATAATACATCATAAAAAAAACAAGAAAATGATGAGGATTAAATCGATGAATTTTTACAGCTATTATTATTATTAAAAATGCTCCCGCTAAGGTAATCCACCACCAGTTAACAAAACTAATTTCCGCAATCTGGCCTAATCGCATCATAGTTAAAAATAAATAATAGAGAGTAAAAGATTTATCCCACATAGGATTATAATAAGCGTATTGAGCATTATAATTTGATAAATCATATGTATTTAAATATTCACAATGACTGCATAAATAAAACAGAAAGCCAAATGTTATATATACCATTGCCCATTTTACGTCTCCGTTAATATCCTTTACAAGATGATATAATACTAATAAGACATAGATTCCTATAAGGATATATCCCATCCACCTACCTCCCATATATAATCATGAAACTTAATTAAACAGGTGTGCATCTATTCTGCAAAGCTCATAAAAAACCTTGTTCGTCGTTCAACTAATGTACTTCTCTGATATTTCAAAGCTTCATGAAAATTTTCGAAAGCCAGTTTTTCCATAATACAGCCTTCCGATCTCATATCTAACAACAGTTTACTAATCTCCTCCACTTCTGTCTTAGAATTAGTAAAAATATACTTATTATCTATCAATTCTGGTATTCCAGCTGTCTTAGCACCTATACAAGGTATTCCTCTGCTCATTGCTTCAATCATTGCTCTTGGCAGCCCCTCCTGTCTGCTCGGTTGTGCATAGATATCTATGGAATCGAGCCAGGTAAAGACTTTATCATGCGGCATTTGCCCTATGATCTTAATTTGATCCGCTACGTTATTCATCTCCGCGACTTTTTTTAAGTAAGTACCTTTTCCTCCCCCAATGAGTTGATACTCAAAGCAATCGATTCCCTGTTTTTTTAGCTGCCCCAGAGCCTGAATTATATATTGCTGGCCTTTATACAAAACATCTAACCCTGCAGCCGTACCGATAATTAACCTTGTATTCTTCTTATATTCCGAAATTTTCTTCAGTCTGCTTATAAGAACGTCTGTAGTTGCTGGTTGAAGTTCAACATTAGAACAGCCAATACTTTTTCCTTTCGTAGGATATCTTTTTTGTAGAAAATTATTTGTTACATATAATACGTAAGGAGCATTCTTTATCTGTCTGCGCATGATTACAGCTGAAAAAGGGGCTACTAATTTACCTTTAATACTGTAATTCCAATAGGAATCCCATGGACAGCCGACGACTTCAACTAAATACTTTTTTTCCAAACTTTTACACAGTCCAATACTGTAATTTCCTATTACACTCGGCAGCCGAATAAACACTAAATCGGCATTTAAAATTCTTTCCTTTAGTATTTTTTTAACCTTGGCAGTATTTATCATCATTTCGCTAAATGATGAAAGATTAGGACACTCTATTACGGATATCATTGGATTAATCAGTTGACTCATTTTTTTCATTGCTTGTTCTCTTAAAATGGGTCTCGTTCTTATGATAACCTCAAGTTCATCTGCAACGGCAAAATATCTTTGAAACATCTGGTCATTTAAAATACTATCAAAATAATCCCCATTTTCATCTTTATATAAAGGACCATCATAGCAAAATAATGCTTTCATTTAGTTTAACTCCTTTACGAACTATTACGTTTCTTCTAAGAGCCGTTTACGATCTTCCAGTATATATTGAAACAGCTGTTCCTGGTTAAATTCTGTCATAGCAAATATATAACCGTTTTGCCCCATTTTTTTTGTTTTTTCCGGATTTACATATAAAACGTCCATAGCGTTTTCCAGTGAATCAATATCTGCTTTTTTTACGATTATGCCAGTCTTCTGATCTTTCATTGCATCTATAGGACCTGGTATATCAGTAACAATAACAGGAACGCCCATAGCCTCTGCCTCAATAACACTCATTCCAAATCCTTCCCTATAACTTGGAAGAATATAAGTATCCATTGCTGCCAAATACTGTTCAACGACACTTGTATATCCTATATATCTAATTTGCGAGGAATTCTTTGACCACTGATACAATTCAGAATTAACATTTTCACCTGTCTCATTTGGTCCTACCATCAACAAGTAAATACGGCGATATCTGCTGCTTATTCTTCTGAATGCTTCTAATAACTCGTTAATTCCTTTGTCACGGGTTATTCTGCCTACAAAACCAAAAACAAATGCATTTAAAGGAATATTTAATCCACTACGGATCGCAATTCGATACCTCTCTTTATAAGCAATATTAAACTTCTTTAAATCAACACCGCAGGCGCTTCCATTCCAGATCACAGCACCTTTATGTTTCGGGTATAATCCGATTTCATGTGCAAATGTTAAGTTGCTATGACTGTCTGGTTCAATCCATGTAGAAAGTGAGCATACAAATTTTTCTTCTATTTCGAATATTTTTCGCTTTAGGCCATGAAATCCAATAAAGGCCAGCCCCCACTGACAATATAATCTAACAGGTACTCCTGCCGCTTTTCCAGAAATTGCAGCATATAAAGAGGCATTAGGCGTTGAGTACTGAATCAGATCAAATTTTTCCCTTTTAAAAATTTTACGCATTTCAATTATTGATTTTATACCCGAGAAACTGATTCCACGTTTCATAGTAACCGGAAAATAATGAATATAATCTGGTAAATCCCTTGCAAAATCAACATCATAACTGCAAATAAAACTAATATCCCAGTCCGTATTTTGATGAATATATATCGCCGTGTTTATAACAAAAGATTTTAGAGTCAATGGTATGGTGGTTATAAAACAAATTTTTTTCATCTAATTCTCCTTGCAGGATTTCCAACATACGTCCCCCGCTCATTTATATCTCTAATAACGACAGAACCAGCGCCAATCATACAATCGCTGCATATATGCAAATTATTGATAACACAGCTTCCTATGCCTAACCAAGTCCTGCTTCCCACAGTTACACTTCCTGCGATATGTGCGCCAACTGAAATATGTACGTAATCACCGATCTTATCATCATGGTCAATAGATGCGCCAGTATTTATTATACAGCCCCTTCCAACCACTGAATTGGAATTGATCACTGCACCAGCCATAACTACTGTTCCTTTACCAATTTCAACATTTCGGCTAACCGAAGCATTTGGATGCACCAAAACAGCAAATTCATATCCTTTAAGACTTTCCTGAATTTTTTGTCTAATATCTGCCTTTCCTATAGCAATTACAAATTCTGAAGTTTCTTTATATAACCAGGCATCAGTGCTCCTTCCAACGACTGGAAATCCAGCACATTCAGCCAACTCGCTATCATCCAAAAAGACAATATTTTTATATTCATTCTTTTCTGCAATATCTGCAACTACTTTACCGTGACCTGATGCTCCAATAATTACAAGTTTTCTCATATTCTTGATGTTCCCTTAAACTCCTCCATCGTAACAGATGTTTGGGAAGAAATACCTTCTCTCTTTATAAAAGCCTTTCTAACTGTACAGAAGATGATTTTCAGATCGCCCAGAAAAGTAATGTTATACACATACTCAACATCTAATCTAAATTTTTCTTCCCAGGATACTGAATTACGTCCGTTCACCTGGGCATGTCCTGACAGCCCTGGGCGAACATCATGTCTGTGTCTTTGCTCTTCGCTGTAAAGCGGCAGATATTTTACTAATAAGGGGCGTGGTCCGACCACGCTCATATCTCCTTTAATAATGTTAAATACTTCTGGAATTTCATCAAGAGAAGTCGCTCTCAGCATTTTTCCAAATCTTGTTAATCTCATTTCATCTGGCAGCAGTTTTCCATTCTCATCTTTTTCATCAGTCATTGTACGAAATTTATATAATTTAAAAATTTTCTCGTCCTTGCCTGGCCTTTCTTGAGTAAATAAGATTGGACTACCTAATTTAATACGTATCATAATAGCTAAAATAATATATAACCAACAGAAAACAGTAAGTGCTGCAAATCCGCACAAAAGATCAAATGGTCGCTTAAAATACTTTTCATATGGCCTATGTATTTTTTTTACTTCATATCCTGTCCTCATATTTACTACCCTTCAGCTTTACAAAAATTACTGAAAACAATTGCGAATAATAGTTATAATTACATCTTGTTGTTCTGGTGTTATCTTGTTATCCGAAGGTAAGCACACTCCCCTATTAAATATATCGATGCCAACATCCATACTACTGCCTTCGGCATATGCGTTTGTTCTTGCCCTCCCATCTCCTTCTTGTGTTATGAAACCATTCATACGGTAAAGCGGCTGCATATGCATAGGTTTCCAAATTGGCCGGCCTTCTATATTATACTCCATCAGTTTCTCCAAAATTTCTGTAGGACAGCTCTTACCATTTTCTCTAACATACAAAACCTCTGTTTCACCTCTCACCTGCTTACTCATTGCACATTCATTGATAAGGATACAAGACAACCAGAAATTTGGCTCAGAATTTTCGCTGTCATATGGATTCATTGATACTGGAATATCTTTAAAACCTTCTTTATACCGCATATAAATAGCCTTTTTCTGTGCAATATGTTCCTCAAGATATGGGAGCTGTCCCCGGACAACTCCTGCTATAACGTTACTCATACGATAATTGTATCCCAACTCCTCGTGTTGATACCAAGGCGCTTTTTCACGGCTTTGTGTCGACCACTTTCTTACTTTATTTGCTGCTTCCAAGTCATCAGTAAGAAGCATGCCGCCACAAGATCCAGTAATTATTTTATTTCCATTATAGCTAATGCAGCTAAACTGGCCAAAGGTACCAGTCTGTTTTCCTTTATATGTAGCTCCAAATGATTCTGCTGCGTCTTCTATAATTAACGCATGATGCATTTTACATATTTTCTTTATTTCATCAATTTTGCCTGGAGTACCATAAAGATGTGCAACCACAACAACCTTGACGTCCGGATAAAGTTCAAATGCTCTTTCTAAAGCTACCGGATCCATATTCCAGGTATCACGTTCCGTATCAATAAATACAGGATCCCCCATTTCATATACAACAGGGTTAACTGTCGCATCAAATGTTAAATCGGAACAAAACACTTTTTCTCCTGGTTTTACTCCGGCGAGTTTTACTGCCAGATGGAGTGCCGCTGTACCAGTTGATAGTGCAACAGCATATTTGCAGCCGGTTTTTTCCTTAACAATGCGTTCTACTTCATTAATATTTTCACCAATAGTAGACATCCAATTTGTTTCATAGGCCTCCTGCACATATTTTATTTCTTCTCCATGCATAGTCGGAGATGAAAGCCATATTTTGTTTTCGAATGGTTTTATATTTGTTAATCTTTCACAATTCGTCGTATACTGAAAATCTGCATTACATTTTTTCATCATTTGCTTACCTTTATTTTTCATTGTTCAGACTTATTTTTCTACCTTTGTTACTATTTCCAACCCTAACCTTATATCCATAATTCGTCCAAACATCTCCGTCTGAATAATCGCCATACGCTTATGTCTATCAATAAATTTTATTTTTCCTACCAGTTTAGTCATCGGACCAGAGGTAATAATCACTTGTGTTCCTGTTATATATCCTTCCGATACTTTCAACAAATGATTATCACCGCCGGTATCTCTTAAAAACTTCACTTCTGAATCTTTCAGTGGTACAAATTCGCTTCCCATGCCAAGTATCTTTGTAAGTTCTGGAATCTTTTTCAAATTTTTAAATAATTCATGAATCTGCTCCGTAACCATAAAAATATAGCCTGGAAATAACCGCAGTTGTTCTTTATGCCACATTCCCTCATAGCGGCGTTTTCTCTCATACATGGGAACAAAACACTCTTTTAATATGTCATTTCCTATTTGTTTACGGCAAAGTTCAGCTACTATATGTTCTTTCCCTGCACGAACCTGAACTGCATACCATTTCTGCTTTTCCATAAAATAACCCTTACATGTATATTCTTTACATCTCTACACTTTTTTAAGCCAGCAAAAAGGCAGGCTTCGCCATCTCATAGAAACTGCGTATTAATATACACTTTCTATGAGTAATTATTTTATATAACAGGTATTGGCAAAAATGCGCAAAGGCGACAACTTCTTCCCAATATCTTTTGTAATTACCTTTTATTACTTTATGTATAAAGCATAGATATTTCCAGAGCACCATTAACCTTCTGATTCTGTTTTTTCTGCTGCAGCAACTTGTTTTTCTACAACAGTACCTTCTAATTTGTAATTATACTCAGGCACCAGCTTATGAACCATTGCTCTCATATCTTTTGTTTCCAGCCAGGCAGCTTCATCGAGTTTCTTTAACTCATCTTCAAACCATGGATAATCAATATCCATCGGATGTCCGATAAAAATCCTTTTATTTTTGGTATCCTGAAGTCCTTCCTCTTCCATTAACAGTTCCTCAAAAAGCTTTTCACCTGGTCTTAAGCCAGTAAACTGAATTTGAATATCTTTATAAGGTTCATATCCAGATAAGCGGATTAAATTTTCAGCCATGTCCAATATCTTCACTGGTTCCCCCATATTAAGGATAAAAATTTCTCCCCCTCTGGCATAGGCACCCGCCTGCAATACCAGGCTCACGGCTTCTGGGATTGTCATAAAATAACGAATTATATCTCTGTGTGTTACTGTAACCGGTCCCCCTGCCGCAATTTGCTGTTTAAATAGCGGAATTACGCTTCCATTACTACCTAAAACATTACCAAATCGGACTGCCACAAACTCAGTATCGCTTTTCTGATTACACATTTGAATTACCATTTCACATAACCGTTTACTCGCTCCCATAATATTTGTAGGATTTACCGCCTTATCCGTTGAAATTAAAATAAAACGTTTTGTCCCATATTTAATTGCGGCCATTGCAGTTTTATAAGTGCCAATCACATTATTTTTAATCGCTTCATTTGGACTGTCCTCCATTAGCGGAACATGCTTATGAGCTGCTGCATGATATACTACGTCTGGTCGATACGTACGAAATAAGAAATCCAGACGATTTGTATTTCGTACCGAGCCAATTAATACAGTGAGATTCAGCTCCGGATAGTTCCGTTTTAATTCCTGTTGAATCTCATAAGCATTATTTTCATACATATCAAATATAATCAGGTGCCCCACTCCATGCCCAGCCAACTGTCGGCATAATTCGCTTCCAATTGATCCGCCGCCTCCTGTAACCATGACAACTTTGCCTTTTACATATCCCATAATCTCGTCTAAATCAACTTTGATAGGCTCTCTCCCTAAGAGATCATCAATCTCAACATCTCGAAGTTTTGCAATACTAACCTCGCCACTCATTAATTGGTATAGACCTGGAAGTATTTTCAATATACATTTTGTTTTCTGGCAAATTTCCAGTATCTTTTTTCTTTCCACGCCTGTTGCTGTGGGAAGAGCAATATATATTTCATCTATTTTATACTTCTCTGCCAGCTCAGGAATTTCTTCCCTCGTTCCACGAATAGGAACTCCATTAATGTATTTACCTATTTTATTATGGTCATCATCAATAATGCATACTGGTATTCCTGATGCCCTCTCACTGCTGTTTAATTCTTTTATTAAAAGGGTACCCGCTTGCCCTCCCCCTATAATCATTACCCGTTTTTGCACTGCAGAATCTCGTTTTCGCCCTATATGCCTGCCAGCCAACTGTAAAGCCCTGTAACTCATACGACTTACACCAATAAATGCTGTCATGAATAACAGCCACAATATATGGTAGCTTCTAGGGACCTCAATATTAAGAATATTCATACCTGCAATCTGTAAAACACAAGTCACACTGCAAGCCGCCACAATATATTCCATTTCTATAATTCCGGCACTGCTCCATACTATGGAATATAAGTGAAACAATGAAAAAACTATAACTGTTGTCACTGTTAAAATACCTGCATATGACATCATTGCGTCAACGTACTGTAAAGGAATTGATTTTGTAGACAAATCAAACCGGATCCAAAGAGCTAAAAATGAGCAGATCTGAATCATACAGATATCGTAGATAAGAAATAATACCGATCGAAACCATTTATTTGCTATTATACGTGTCTTTATCATTTTATCCCCTTCGTATCCTACTTGCGCCGCCTGGAACGCTTTGCCTGTTTTTCTTCGCTGCTGACAGACGCCGTGTTCACTTCCGTGTTTTGTTCACTCTTTTCTGCCTTATCACTGCTTCCACTGGCCCCATAACCGTAATACTTCCCATAGTACTTACTGTAATACCCGCTGTAATAGCCTTTATTCTCCTGATCCACCTTGTTAAGAACCGCGCCCAGGATCCGGCATCCGCTCTTCTCCAGCTGGCCTTTTACCTTTTGAACCATCTTATAGCTGATGACTCCGCTCTCCACCACAATAACGGCTCCATCCACATTTCGCGCAATGATCGCCGCGTCAATGACGCTGCCCAGAGGCGGAGTGTCGATCAGTATGTAATCATAGTTTCCCCGCTGTTCGCCGAGTATCTCCTCAAACCTGACATTTCCCAGAAGCTCCGCCGGATTCGGTGTGGACGGGCCGGCGAAAATTACTTCCATGTTTTCTATGTTTGTGTTGTAAGTAACATTTTCGGCGGATTCCTGGCCCACGAGATAATGGCTCAGCCCTCTCGTCTCCCGGTCGACGCGGTAATGGCCCATCAGGACGGATTTGCGCATATCCGCGTCCAGCAGAAGCACCCGTTTCCCATCCTCGGCAAATGATCTCGCCAGCTGGAATACGACTGAAGTTTTTCCCTCGTTGGGAACGGTGCTGGTAAACAGGATCACCCTCTGGTCGTCGCCGCAGAATGTGATGTTGGTTCTCAGCGTTTTGAACGCTTCGTTTGTCCGGAAATCCAGCTGCGGTATTTTCTTAAATTCTACCTTCTGCATTTACTCCACCGCCCTTCTTCCCCATTTGCTTTTCTTCCTTTTTCTTCTCTCATTTTCTTCAAATTCCGGTATCTGCCCCAGCGTGTTGAGGTCGAGATAGCGCTCGATATCTCCGGCATTCCGAATGCTGTCGTTCATCAGATACAGCAGAATGATAACGCCTGCGGCCGCAATTCCTGCCGCCAGTCCACCGAGTACCGTATTCTTTCTCACATTGGGACTGGAAGGCGCTGTGGGGAGATTTCCCTCTTCCACGATTTTTGGCGGCACCGAGTCCATGATCTCGGCAATGCGCGCTACCGACACCGATGCCATCTCATCGGCAATGGCCCGTGCTGTCTCTGGATTTGTATCCCTGGCTGAAATAGTCAGAATTCTCGTATCGGCCGGATTGTTGACCGTAATTTTCCCATTTAACTGCTGATAACTCATGCTTAATCCCAGATTCTTTGTCACCTGCTCAAGAACCGGGCGGCTGGTCACCAGCACCTTATAATCCTTTGTCAGCTGTGTTCCCAACTGAAGATCTGACAGCGATGTAATATTGTTTGTCTTGTTTAATATGTAAATCATGGTGGAAGAGGTGTAAACCGGTTCCATCAGGGTTGTGGTGTACAGCATGGCCGCCGCCGCCCCCACGACAACCGCCAGAATCATAATCCACAGTCTTCTTTTCATCACCCAGAAAAGCTGCAGCAAATCAATCTCTATCTCATCGTCTCTTGTATCTTTCATCGTTCTCCCTCTGAAATTCTTATAGTATCCGGCCCTCCAGCAGCCTCGCAGGATTTTCATAGAGCACACGCTCCACAAGCTCGTGACCACAGTGGCGTTCCAGCCATTCCACCGCCTTTCTCATACGCGGCGGTTTCCTGTCCGCGCCATGTGCATCCGTGGAAATCAGCTGGACATAACCGGCTTTCATCAATTTTCTGTACCAGACCATCCGCACGTCCGGAATCCGCTGAAAAAAGCACTCTGTGTTCATCTGAATCACAATTCCCAAATCACGCAGTTCCTCTATTCTCTCCACGCTCTGATACAGGCAGACATATCGCTCCACATGTGCCAAAACCGGGATATATCCCTTTCTCACCACGCGAGAAAGCCCCTGAAACATATCCTGGTATCTTACCCCCTGATAGAATTCCAGAAGCACGTACTTGGTATCTGCAATTGTAAATATTTCGCCCTGTTTTAACAGTTCCTCCACGCCGGAAACATAGAGCACTTCGTTGCCGCAGTAATACTTTATGCCTTGAATCCCTGCATTTTCGGCGGCCTCTTTGACCTCATTCATTCGTTTTACAATGACTTCCTTCTCCGCAGAAACCTTCCCCGGTGTATAGTGAGGGGTAAATACGATATGGCTGATTCCTTCATCCCACGCCATCTGAACAGCACGCAGAGACTCCTCCAGAGAAACGGCGCCGTCATCTATTCCATAAAGCAGATGGCAGTGGAGATCAAATAGACCGAGCGGCATTTTTGTACCCCCCCCCCCGAAATGATTACGATAATCATTATTATCTTTGTCTTTTCCTTTTCTCATTCCTCTCATGCCATCCTCCCGACTTCATCTTTCGTACTTCATACATTTTGATATATAGAATGCCATTGCTGACAAACAGCAGCCCATGCCTCCAAGCGAAAGTGCGCTGTATCCGGCTGAGACTGACAGATACCGGGCAAATTCATTCATATAGATTGGTTCCGTCCATACGGTTCCATCCCCTCCAAATCGCCAAAGCAGAAGACCGCAGACGGCAAGGCCTAAAAATCCCACAAACAGGCTGGCTCCGAATCTCTTGACTGTCCGGTAACCGGAACGGCTCAGGCAGATCAGTTCTGCGGTCCCCAGTGAAAAGACCAGAACAGCGCCTCCCAGTAAAACCGGCGTCCAGCGCACAAAATCCCTCGTCGTCTGCCGCCACCAGTCCATCCCCGCCCAGCGCACCAGATTCTCACACCGTGCCTCCAGGCCGTTCATCAGGTACTCCACGCCAGCGGCAGCCACTTCAGAATTCGGGTATGCACGCCTGTAACCGGCAGATACAAAAGACCGCAGCGGTTCCATCGCTCCCGATAAATCAGGGTGCGGCGATTCTCCCTCAAGCTCTGCTTTTACCTGCTGCCTGGCAGTCAGTACCACATTGGAATACTTGACCGTGTCCCCGTAATCATATTCAGGCGCCTGGATCAAGGACAGAGTCCTGAATGTCTCCCGTTTCATATCGTCATAAACCGTCTGGTACCAGGATGTCTTTTCGATCTGGTTTAACACCGCCTGTTCTGAAAATGCTCCAATGCGAAGCGATAGAAGCAGTCCTGAAAGGAAACAGGCGCCGGCCGTCATGCAGATTACAATCGTCTGCAGCGCTTTTCTCGCCTTGCTCCGGCGCTTTAAGCTCCGGTTCCTGGCAGTTTGAGCCAATGCCGTTATCAAAATGACGGAACACACAGCTTCGCACACCGTGATCAGGCAGTAAAGAGTCGGATCTAACAGACGGAGCCACCCATTTTCTGTTCCAACTCCAGTTCCTGCGTCCTCTCCTCCCGCCCGATTCCCTCCAAACCACCAAGACCCTGGAAGCCGGAAAATAACGGGAGCACACTTCTTGAACTTTTCATCAAGCTTATTGCCGGGCCACTCCTCAAATGGTTCGTCAGACCTCTCCCCAGTCTGTTTGTCGGACCGCTCCTCATCTCCTGACAAGCCTTCCTGTCCATAGCCCTTTTCTTCCTGAGATCCCACCTCTGATTCCATCGCTTCTCTGGTATCTGCGGCGGTATCCCCACTGCCTCCGACTTCATAGAGATAGCCTTCCGTCACACCGCGCTCCACATTGCCATACATTTCTGCGGCCGCGGCGGCGCAGGTATCTGCGCTTAAGTCCACCTCCTCCCTGCAGAGGTATGCAGTCAGCTGGTCGATATACGCCTGCTTTGCCCGGTACTCTTTTCCATTCCATTCGAACGTTCCTTTGGCCTTTGCCACCAGCTCCTGCTCGCTGGCATTTAATCCGGATGCGCAGCCGGTCAACGGTGTGATTAAAACAAATATAATGGATAAAAGAAATGTAAAAAGGATTACTAATAAACATTTCGTTCTTTGAATCATCTCAGAGGACCATCACTCAATTGACAGCAACGGAATATACGAGAGTTCCGTCTTCATAACCATAGTCCAGCGTTCCGGAATAGGATACCGTCACCGTGTAGGATCCTCTGGCCTGAGAAAAGCTTCCGCTTCCCGAAAAGCCCAGGCTTCTCGCCGCTCCCACCAGGTCGCCTGCCTCATGAACCACTGCGCTTCCTCCTGGACCGCTGATTGTCACTTCATTGATATATCCGGAGGACAGAAACACCTCAAAAACCGACTGTGCCGCCGGAAGTCCCTCCAGCATCGTAGAAACGGCAACCGGAGTCACACTTATGCTCTGTCCGTCAATTGAAGCGCTGGCAATGTGCTCGCTCCCGCTTGTCTGATGGACTGCATCTATGATGTCATTCTGTACGACGTCCCTGACCCGCACTTTTTCCCTGGACGAACTGCTGTCTGAACCGGAAGTCTGGTTTCCATTGGCGGACCACACCTGCGCAGTCGGAACAGGAGGTACAGATCCTACGGTTCCATTTTCCGTAAAGTGATAGATCACACCATTAATTTCCTTATCCCCAGTAAACAGCGCTCCGCTCGGTTCCATATAGTATACTTTCTGGTCTACTTTGATCAGGCCAGTCTGCATGGCTCCGCTGTAAGCGAGAAAATACCATTTTCCATCAGGATCCTGGTGCCATCCGGTCTTCATCGCTCCGGTGTCTGTTGCCAGGAAATACCATACGCCGCTGCCATCCTGAAACCATCCGGTCTGCATAATTCCATTCCGGTCAAAATGATACCAGCGCCCATCCGTATCCTGGAACCATCTGGCAGCCTGATACTGCCCTTCCACAGACATATAACGCCAGCCCTCCCCGGTTAAACTCCATCCCGGCGTCTGCGCGTAGACGGCTGCTGCCGCGCTGATACTAAGTCCCAGTGTAACAGCTGCAAGTTTCCATGTTTTTCCTCTCATCTTTTCTCCTCCTGATTGAAATAACCTGATTAAAATATCCTGTCCGCAATTGCCCTCTCTGCATGATTAGAATATTATGCCGCCTCGGCTCTCTGATTCTGCCCGAGAAATTACCGTCCAAGTTCGGTTTACAACATAATACACAATATGTAGTAAAAAAGGCCTGCGCTGTCATGTATTTGCGGCCTTTTTCCGTATTTGGAATAAATGCCGCTGTCCGAGCGCAGACCTGATCCTATTCGTTTTTATTGCCGCAAAGCCTTACAGGTTCTAAAAAAAATACCTTGTCGTATATTGACAACGAAACTTCGTTGCTGTATGCTTATCACAACATAATGTGTAATATGTAGTTTACCGTATTAAATCCTTGACATAAAAATATAAGAGTTGTATAATTGTCACAACATAATGTGTATTATGTTGTATTTTTATATTATTAGACCCATTTCATTTAATTGTCTTTCATATTCCCAACTGCTCGTCATAGTATAAATCCTGGTTGTTTCGATGCTGCTGTGCCCCAAAATATCTGCCAGATGCACAATATCTTTCTGTTTTCCATAATACGTCCTTGCAAACAGATGACGCATATTATGGGGAAATACTTTTTCGTGGGAAATCCCCGCTCTCTCACATATTTTGTTCATTTCAGTCCAGACATTGCTGCGGTCGATCGGTTTACCTGTCCGGGTTATAAAGATGCTTCCCGACTGGATGTCGTTATTGATACAGTAGTCTTTTAGTTTGTCCTTCAGCTTTAGAGGAATCAGGATAATCCGCTCCTTTCCTTTGCACGAGACGCTCGCATACCCCCTCTGCAGGGATTCTGCCGTTATATTGCGCAGTTCGCTGATGCGAATTCCTGTCCCGCAGATCGTCTCCATAACCAGGGCCAGCCGGTCTTTCTTCTCATTCTGTGCCGCTTCGACCAGTCGAATGTATTCCTCTCTGGTCAGTTCCCTGTTCTGATCGGTAAAAACGCGTTTCTGGATCTTCAGCAGCCTGACGCGGCATTCCTGCCTGTCGTAAAATGTAAGGAAGCTGTTCATCGCGGTTAAAAAGGAATTCACACTGGAAGGCTTATATCTTCCCATTAATTCTGTTTTGTAGTGCATGGCGTTTTCTTTCGTTATTTTGTCTTCCGTTCCCCCACAGGTCTGCAAAAAATCCAGAAATTTACCAGCATCCCGTACATACTTACTGACTGTCGACTTACTTTTTTCATTGTAGATGAGATACCTTCGATACTCTTCCAACATCATATCTGCATTCATTTCTGTCTCCATCTGTCTTCTCCTTTTCAATTTTACGTTTTATGCACTATTATTACCGATACCAAAGAAAATATTATCTGTTAGGAGATCAGAAAAAAAGTATTTCATCCATTTCCTGTATAAAAATATCGGCTGATATGTCGCCCGAAACTCAAACCGTGGATGGAAACGATGCAATATCCCCAAAACCATTGACTTTCCACTCGGAATTTGATAAATTTTTATTATTAAAACATCCTAATTCAGCGCAGCAGCCACAAGGAATTTCACTACCTGTTCGGGCTTCATGCTGATTTACCTGCTTACAATATGAATGAATGGAAAGGTGAAGATACTCATGATGAACGAGAGAATACACGATGAATTCCTGAAGATACTGGCTGAAGAACTGATCCCCGCCATGGGATGCACCGAGCCCATTGCACTGGCCTACGCCGGAGCCAGGGCCAGAGAGGTGCTGGGCTGCCTGCCCGACAGAGTCATCGCTTACTGCAGCGGCAACATGATTAAAAATGTCCGCTGTGTCACGATTCCCAACTCAGAGAGTATGGTCGGCATCGAAGCCGGCGTCATGCTGGGAATTGTCGGAGGCAATGCCTCCAAATGTATGGAAGTTTTAGAAGATCTGACAGATGAGGACCGGAAGACGGCGGCCGCTATGCTGAGAGACGGAGTCTGTACCGTGGAATATCTGGATTCTGAGATTCCGCTGCACATCATCCTGGAGCTGCATAAGGACGCTTCCGTTGTAACGCTGGAGATCCGGTATGACCACACCAACATCACGAAGATTACGAAAGACGAAGAAGTAATTTTCAGTTCAGACCATAAGGAAGGCGGATGCAGTCTGGCGGACCGCAGTCTGCTCTCCGTGGACAATATCAAGGATTTTGCAGACCAGGTACCGCTTAAGGATATCCACGAGCTGCTGGACCGGGTCATCATTCATAATATGAACATTGCCTATGAGGGAATGGCCGGAAGCTACGGACTCGGTATCGGAAAGATCATCAAGGAATCGTACCCGGATGGCGTGGCTGTTCGCATGAAGGCCTACGCGGCCGCCGGATCGGAGGCTCGAATGGGCGGCTGTGACATGCCGGTCATGATCAACTCCGGCAGCGGAAACCAGGGAATCGCCTCCTCTGTACCTGTCATCGTCTATGCAAGGGAGAATAATATCTGCCAGGAACGTCTATACCGGGCTCTCGCATTTTCCAGCCTGCTGACCATCTACCAGAAGGAGTTTATCGGCAAGCTGTCTGCCTTCTGCGGCGCCGTATCCGCTTCCTGCGCATCGGGAGCCGCCATCACCTATCTGGTGGGCGGAACTCTGGAACAGATTAAGAATACCATCGGGAATGTCTTAGCCAATATCCCGGGCATCATCTGCGACGGTGCGAAGATCTCCTGTGCCGCCAAGATCGCCACAAGCCTGGATGCCGCCATGATGGCCCACTATCTTGCCATGAACGGCAGGGCCTACCAGGCAGACAGCGGCATTCTCCAGGAGGACGCCGGCGAGACGATCAGCTGTGTGGGATACATTGGAAAAGAAGGCATGAAACAGACCGATAAAGAGATTATTAAGATTATGCTGCAGTAGTATCTCGCAGTATGGTTCTTCGCAGTGTAATTTAACAAAATAAGCGATTCATCTCCCACCTGTAGAGGCTGGGAGATGAATCGCAAAAACAAGTTCAGCGGCAGCGGCGGGCATATATCCCCCACTGCCATGTCATTCTGGGTGTTGTATTCTGGACTCAGAATGTGGATTAAAAAAACAAACAAAAACACACTAATCTTCATCCAATTCCCGGTTAATCCGGTTTCTCATCTGGAGAATCCAGTAATCCGACTTCGGATACCGCTTAAAGGTGATCGGCTCTCCCAAATCCTCCTCCAGCATATCAACGACGTACTCTCTCCCCTTCTTATCGGCCAGCTGCTCCATGGCCCTCACGTCCTGCATCGTATGGCACAGGACCATCATGCGTATGGATTCCTCCGGTTTTCCGTCCGCTCCCGGATACACCAGGAATGAATCACCGGATGGAAATGCGCCGTCGGCATCCGTGGACCGGTAGGGATCCAGGGTCTTTAATGAGTACTGGGAATTATAAAAATTGTATCCCCAGTGAAGGATCCCCTCCATGCCGTATTTAAATACCTGCGCGCCATAGATACGGCACCTGGCGGACGGCATGGCCATGAAGCGGTTGCTGACCAGATAATCCTGGGCTGTACAGTAATAGCTCCACAGAGGCGTAACGCCTGCTTCCAGAAATGGTTCCATATGGTCGTTGGAGCACACCGGACAGTCGATTTCTCCCTCCCTGCAGACCGCAAGGCTGGAGATGGCGTCCATGATGACGAAATCCTTCAGATACGGCGCCACGGATTCTTTCGCCTGCTTATAGGATAAGAGATGCTGCGGCTCCGGTTCATCGGAAATGTGAAATCTGGTTATCCCGGCAATGCCTAATTCCCGCAGCTTTTCCGTCAGCCTGGGAAGATAAGCCTCCAAGAATATGGTGTAGCGTCCGCCCACGGCCGGATCCTCCCAGCCGAACAGCTTTATTTCCTTCCCGTTCTCCTCGGCCATGATCTTCGGAGGATGACCGGCTCCCCACTGGGTAAAGAGATGGGACATTTCAAAACAGGTCATGCCGCAGGATAAGCACATGGCAGCCCAGCGCTCCAGCCTGGAAAAATCGAATTCATAGCCGCCCCCTGGAAGCACCTTTACTCCCACCAGCTGAATCGTGGTCCGCTCTCCGCCGGGCGCCGTGTCGAGAGGCGGGGTGAACTGCGGCGTCAGGATCATATTACAGCCCCTGGCCGCAGCCGCCGATATGAAATTCTCCATGATCCTCCAGTGCTCCTCGGAAAAGACAGGCACCTGGTAATAGTCGGCAAGGCAGTCTCCGTGGAACCATTCCGTGCGCAGGAGTCTCTGGGGACCGAGTACGGTCCGGTACACCTTTATGGAGGTCTCTCTCCTGCACAGCTCCTCTCCCTCCGGCGAGGCAAATACCACAGCCACAGGAATATCCCCATACGGTCCGTTTTCCGGAATCTCCACATCAATCCACAGGCTCTTAAACTGGCCCGGCGTGAAGGTAATGCGCCCTCCTGCCGGCTCAGTCAGCAGATCCGGATACATTCCCGGCTGTGTGCGCAGATAATTGCTGTCCGCGCAGCTGTTTACCGGGCGTAAGGATGGAACCGGGACGATCTCCCGGATACGGCAGTATTCTGCAGCCGGTGATTCCACCCGCACCACCGCATCGAAATTTCCCCGGCCGCCATCTCCGCCGCCGCAGGTATACGCGGCCACGAAGCTGAACGTCTCCCCGCGGAGCATCGTAAATCCGGTACAGCACGGGTCCTCTTCCGGCTCCTGTCCGGGAAATACCTTCGCCAGTGCGCTCATCAGTTTTATCTGGTATTCTCTGTTATCTTTCATCATACCTCCCCATATGCCTCATTTACTTCCGGGAAACGGGCGCATACCTCCCGCTGCCATCCATGCAGGAGCATCCGGAGCTGCGCAGCCATCTCAGGCATGTTTTCACAAATATTGTTCGTCTCACTGAAGTCCGCCTTCAGGTCGTAAAGTTCTCCGCGTCCGTCTTCGAAAAACTCAATATACTTGTAGTCTCCCAGAACAACGGAAGCGGCAGGAGTCCCTCCCTGGTTTCCATAGTGTGGGTAGTGCCAGAAGACAGGCCTTTCCGGCATGTGATTACCGGCCAGCAGAGGAACGATGCTTCTTCCGTCGATGGGAATCCCGGATTTTTGCGGTACGCCGGCCAGTTCCAGGAATGTGGGATAGAAATCCGGGGTCGTAACAGGCACGTCACACCGGCTCCCCGGAGCCACGTGGCCCGGATACTTAACGATCAGCGGAACCCTGGTTCCGCCCTCATAGACCCAGCCCTTTCCTTCCGAAGCGGGCAGATTGCAGGTGGGTGAGCCTTCGCTTGTGGCGAGTCCGCCGTTATCAGAAGTGAATACCACCACGGTATTCTCCTCTTCTCCGCACTCAGAAAGCGCCTCCAGCAGCCGTCCGATATTCTGATCCAGATTCCAGATCATTCCCGCGTAGGACGGATCCGACTGAATCACTCTTCTGACCACGCGCCGTCCCTTCTTATCCTCGGTATGGTGGAATTCTCCTTCCACCAGGGCCGTCTCCTGATCGAGCCCCTGCTCTCTCGCCTTCTTCTCGAAGCGCTCCCGGTCCTCATCCTTCACCTGTATCGGTGTATGTACCGCGTAATGGCATAAATTCATGTAAAATGGCTTCCTGCTTCCGCCCGCCTTCCGCTCTTTCAGCAGACGGACCGCCTCGTCCGTGATCCGGTCTGTCAGATATTCCCCTTCCGGCCCTTCGGGAAGCGTCTCGATCCCATAGGGGCTGAAATATCCTTCGTGGGGATGGCCCCAGGAACAGCCGCCTATATTGACGTCAAATCCGAAATGGTCCGGGTAATATTCCCTTCCTCCCAGATGCCATTTCCCCACATGCCACGTTTCATATCCCGCATCCTTTAGCGCCTGGGCGATTGTATACTCCCCCTCCGGCAGATGCTTGATATACGGGGCATCAATGAGTTTTCCCCTCAAGGGGTGAGAGGTCCCTTCCATATCGATCCAGTCCGTCACACCCAGCCTGGCCGGATACTGTCCGGTTAAATAGCTGGCTCTCGATGGAGAGCAGACCGGGCAGGACGCGTAGGAATTGGCAAATACCATCCCCTGCCTGCAAAGCCGGTCAATGTTAGGCGTCTCATAAAAGGTACTGCCGGTACAGGCCAGATCCCTCCAGCCCATATCGTCCATAAAGATAAATAAGAAATTCGGTTGTACTGCCATGATTTCTCTCCTCCGTTTTCATGCGGTGCTGCACTGGCTTTACGTCCCCACCGGGCCATATACATCTGTGCGTACAGCGTAAAGGCCGGGTCTGCAAAGCTGTCCCGATCCTGTCACACCTTCCCTTACCCCGTCGATCGCAGGATCCGCATACTTTAGAAACCACGTTTCCATCTGCTTCTTCAGCTCCAGAGCCTTTGCTTCATACTCCGGAAGCCCGAAGAGGTTTTCTGTCTCTCCCGGGTCGTCGGTCAGGTGATAGAGTTCGTGCGTTCCATAGGGATATCTGTGGATATACTTCCATTCTCTGTTCCGAATCATCCGCACCGGGCCATATTCGTCAAACACAACGATCTCGCCCGTCCGCTCCTGTTCCCCGCCGGTAAGCAGGCTGGAAAAGCTCTTCCCCGGAAGGCCTTCCGGGAACCGGTCAGACAGGCCGGTCAGTTCCAGCAGTGTGGGGAACAAATCATACGCACTCACTATCTCACAGCATACACTTCCCGGAGCGATATGGCAAGGCCAGGATATAAGAAACGGCACTTTGACTGCCGAATCGTACATATTCATAGGAAAGGTTCCGTTTCCCTTTCCCCAGATTCCGTGCTGCCCCATGCTCATGCCGTTATCCGCGGAGAAAATCACGATAGTATCCTCTGTCAAATGCTTCTCTTCCAGGGCGTCTAAAAGTCTTCCCACCTGCTCATCCATGGCGCTGACCGCCGCAAAATAGCCCCGCAGATTTTCCTTCCTCTTTTCCGTACCGTAGACCGGCCCGGTCAGCAAATCGGGATGGTCCGGAATATCCGGAATGGAGGCAAAATCACAGTCCTCATAGAAGTCGATCCATTTGGCCGGATGGTGCTCCTTTCCCCATGGGGCGTGAGGCGCCGTAAAGTTCACAGCCAGGTAGAACGGTTCCTCCTCCTTTGCCAGCTCATCTAAATAGTCCAGAGCCTTATCGGCGAAGAGCTCCGTCACGTATTTGCCGTGCTCCACCGTGATCTCCCCATGATCCACAATGTCCGGATGGTAATAACAGCAGCCGCCCAGACCGATGGTGTACCATTTCTCAAATCCATGCTGGGGCGTCACGCTGTCCCCCAGATGCCATTTGCCCGCCAGGGCACAGTGATATCCGTCCTCCGCCAGGATGTCCGTATAGGCGGTCTGCCCGTCTAAATAGGCGATGGGCTTCCGCTCATTCTTGTAGCCGTCCGCGTAAGGATTCTCTTTTCCCTGGGCGGCAAATTTCTCCGCGTCCACACTTCCGCTCCGGATCCAGTCCAGGACACCGTGCCCCGACGGAATCTTTCCGGTGAGGAGTGACGCACGGGCCGGCGAGCAGACCGGCGAGGCGCAGAAGAAATTGTCGAAGCGCATCCCCGAAGCGGCGATTCTGTCCAGATTCGGGGTATAAAGCTCGGGGGTGCCCGAGCAATGCATTGCCCAGGCCCCCTGATCATCTGTAAGTATGAAGAGTATATTTGGTTTCTTTCTCATCGATTATTCCACCTATTTTTCTGACTTGTAGATCTCATTGGCTTCTTTTAAGATCTCATCGCCGCCCTGGTTTCTCCACTCTTTCCCAAGAGATACCACGCCATCCTCGATGGATATCTTTCCCTGAAGCATATCGGAGAAATACTGGATAAATACGTCATTCACTGCGGATCCATTTTCAATTTCCGCCGGGGTCTTCTGTTTGATTAAATTCGGCATCTGGCACTCGGAGGCTAACTCTACGGTCTCCAGTGCGCGTTCTCTGTTGGGATCGGTTGCCGGGATATATCCGCTCTCCAGCGGCCAGTAGAAGGAGCCCCAGGCCAGCGCATGCGCCCAGCCGTCATCTGCAAATGCGTCTTTTGCACGTTCTTCTTCGTTAAAGGTAATGGTGTCTCCGTCCTTTGTATAGTGGATTCCTTCAATACCAAGTCTCAGTAAGTCATTGCCTTCCTTGGAAACCATGAAATCGACAAATGCAGCCGCCTTATCCGGGTTCTTGCACGCTGTGGTGATACAGGTCATCATACCGCCTTTTCCCTGCTTGTTCAGTCCTCTTGCTCCATCCGGTCCTGCAGGCGGAAGTCCGTAAGAAATGGAAGCCTCCGGGTACAGTTCTTTTACGCTGTTCTCATGTCTTGTAACATGGCGGAACAGAGGCCCAAGCATGGCGCCGCTTTTACCCTGATAGAATTTCTCTTCCTTTTTCGGCTGATCGTTAAGCATCAGTTCCGGATCAACTACCTTCATATCCCATAAATCCTTGATATAATGCATGGCCGGGATAAAAGACGAATCCTCAAAGAATGGAATAATTTCATCATTCTCATTCAGGGAATAGTCCGCATACGGAAGGCCGTAGGCAAAAAATACCCAGTCAAAAGGTGTGACTCCGCTTGAACTGCTCGGTTTTTCAGCCGTATATCCGTATGTATCGTTCTTTCCGTTCCCATCCGGGTCATTGTTTGTGAATGCAGTCAGCACATTTTTCATATCATCCAGTGTTTCCGGATATTTAAGTCCAAGTTTATCCAGCCAGTCCTGTCTGAATATGATCAGGGCATTTGCCGCGTTGTACTGGGTAATAAACGGCAGCCCGTAATACTTCCCATCGATCGCTGACCACTGGTAGTCGTCGTCCAGCCACTTTTTTATATTCGGCATTGTATCAAAGTAATCATTGAGGGGAATAACCATACCGTCATCAATCCACTGCTGTGTGGCGCTAGTTCCATAGCCTCCTGTCACCACATCGGGAAAGTCTCCGGAAGCCATGGCTACATTGACCTTTTCCGTATTTGCCTCCGGTACGATCTCTACTGTCAGATCGATTCCCAGCTTTTCATTAATGGCCGCTATAATCCGGTCATCCGGTTTGATCGCTTTCGCCGCCGCATCGCCCGTCGTCAGCCAGCGGAGCTTTACCCGATCCTCGGTTTTGGACGAAGCTTCTGTCTTTGACGATTCTGTCTTCCCTGACTCTGTCTGGCCTGCTTCCGCCTTTGTTTCCTTGTTATTGGCCGCTGTTCCTCCGCCGCAGGCAGTTAAGGAAGCTGCCATGATCCCCGCCAATACCAAACTCATTACCTGTCTTTTTTTCATTTCATATCCTCTCTTTCTTTATATAGTAATTGCTGTTTTCTTAGAATTCAGATACGCTTAACCCTTGACCGCCCCCGCCGTCATTCCTGTTGTAAAATATTTCTGGAAGAATGGGTAGGCGCACATGATCGGAATAATTGCCATCATAACCGCAGCCATCTTCATCGGCTGCCCCAGCAGGAACAGGCTCTCGCCTCCGCTGGAATACGCTGCATCGTTCTGAAACAGCATGGAACGCAGGAACAGCTGCAGCGGCCACGCCTGTTTGCTGTTGATATACATGATCGCCGAAAAAAAGTCGTTCCAGTGATCCACCGCATAAAAGAGTGTAACGGTCGTCAAAGCCGGTTTAGAGATAGGAAGCATGATGCGGAACAGGACTCCAACTTCCGTACAGCCGTCCAGCAGCGCCGCCTCTTCCAGCTCCAGCGGTAAATCCATGAAGAAATTGCGTAATATAATCAGATTGTAGGTATTGATCGCCGACGGAAGGATCATGGACCACAGGGAATTCATCAGATGAAGGTCCTTAACCACGATATAAGTTGGAATAATTCCGCCTGAGAACATCATGGTAAATACAGCCAGGAACATGAAGAACCGCTGTCCCTTTAAATCCTTCTTCGACAGCACATAGGCCGCCATCGTCGTGATCGTCATATTGATCAGAGTACCCACGACCGTTATGAAAAGGCTGTTAGCGTAGGAGGTCCAGAGTTCTATATTCTTCACCATGTAGGCATAACCGTCAAGTGACCATTCGGAAGGCCACAGATGGATACTGGTCGCAAGATAGCTTTTCAGTGAGGAAAATGACACCACCAGACAGTCCCAGAAGGGATAAAAGGTAGTCAAAGCCAACAGTGTCAGCAGCGTCACATTGACGACATCAAAGACTTTGCTTCCTGCGGAAACCTTAACATGGCTTCCTTCCTCTTGTTTTTTCAATCTCAGCATCAGTAAATTCCCTCCTCTCCCGACATTCTTGCAATCTTATTGGCGGCCACTACCAGGCCGAAGTTAATGACGGATTTAAACAGGCCGACCGCCGTGGCCAGTTCGAATTTTCCGTCCTGAAGGCCCATTCGATATACGTACGTGTCGATAATATCCGCTGTCCCGTAGACGCCCGGATGGTAGAGAACGAAGATCTGCTCGAATCCGGCCTGCATCAGACTTCCGATACGGGTAATCAGTATTACAATGATGATGGAACGAATACAGGGGACCGTAATATGTACGAGCTTCTGCCACCGGTTGGCTCCATCCACGGTCGCCGCCTCATAGAGCTGGGTGTCGATGCCTGTAATTGCGGCCAGATAGATGATGGTATTCCAGCCGAAGGTCTTCCAGATCATGGACACTACCATGGTCGGCACGAAAAACTTTTCATCCGTCAAAAATCCGATCGGCTGAAAGCCGAGGCTCTTGATCACTCCGTTGACAATTCCCGAATCCATGGAAAGAATACTCGTCAGGATACCGCCAAGAACTACCCATGATATAAAGTTGGGAATGTAGATGGCCGTCTGAATCACTTTCTTCATCCGCAGGTGGCGCAGTTCATTTAACATGAGTGCAATGATAATCGGAAATGGGAAACCGAATATCAGACGGATCAGGCTGATCCTTATGGTATTCCAGAACACCGAATAAAACTTTTCCATGGAAAACAGCTTTTGAAATGTTTCAAAGCCGACCCAGGAGCTCCTCATAATTCCTTTCATCGGGTTAAAATCCTTAAATGCGATTGTCACCCCATACATTGGTACGTAACAAAAGATGATGTAATAGACGATTGCCGGAACCAGCATCAGATACAGATACTTGTGTTTCCATATATAAGTTTTGATACCGGGTCCATTTCTCACCTTTCTGTTTTTGCTTACGACTGCTTTCCCCAACCTTCTCCCTCCTCGTTATGAGCATTTAGCGGACATCCTTTGGCCGCTTACGTGAGATCACTTACATTTCTCGTGACTAAAGCATAGCAAACTATTGTACTAAAAAAAGTGCAAAAAATAATCCTATTTCGTTCATTTTTTCACAAACCGTCATATTTACCTTATTTTCAATGATAATTGCAAAAATTCATCTGCTTTTTAACCAATTAAGTTTGTTTTTTGCTATGAAAATTATACATTATATCCAATTTGTGTTTTGATTTTTACCATTGCATGGGAACCTTTTCGCTCATTTCGCACAAATCTTTTTGACTATCTGTCCATTTTTTGTTATAATTGGATACAACTAATCATTGGAAAGGATGGGACCATTGGGAATTAAGCACAAAAACACCAGGGACAGCAAATGGAAAAACATTCTGAAATCCAGGCATTTCCGCTCATTTTTCTATATTACATTTCTATTCACTACTGTAATCTTTATCATCGGCGGCATGGTGATTACGCTACAGAACCGGATGAAGCTTCATGAAAATCTGGAGATGAAAGCGAATTATGTGGCGCTGTCGGTTCAGGATAATTTGTCCAACATGAAAAGCAGCGCGGTATTTATGGGGAATCTGGCATCCATCGAGCGGGTTCTGGAGTCGAAGGCGCCCACACTGGATCAGCTCTTACGCATGACCAACGATGTGACGCCCTACTCCACACTGTACCACTACGAATCCATCTGCCTCTTTTTCAACCGCTCCCAGAGAGTCTTTGACTCCAGCGGCGGTATGTATGATTACAGTGATTTCTATAATAGAGAATTGATAGACACCCTTGAGAATATGAAGGGAGAGGAGATGTGGCTGATTAATGTCCCCTATAAGCGTTACTACGCCCCCACTCCGGCGGTTACCGTGATAACCTATGCGCGCAGGCTCCCTCTGTATAAATCCCAGGGTCGAGGCTACGTGACGGTGTCCTACTCCCTCGACCGTCTTCAGAAGGCCGCCGCAGAAGCCGCGGGCCACAATCCTTACACGGCCACAGTTTCCTTTCAGGACCATTTGCTCTGGTCCTCCTCCAATGCCGTCATGAAGAACTGGGACAACGGGCTGTCTGTCTCTGAGAATGAGGAGCTTCTGCTGCCAGGCACCTCCACGTTCTCCTCCTTCTCCACGATCGGGGCCAGGTGCTCTTTTTATGCGTCAAGGATGGACCTCTTCACCGCAGTAAGCGCCACGCTCCTGCAGTGGTTTATCATCTATCTGGCCGTGGCTGCGGCCGATTTCGCCGCTTCTATGATTTACGGCATGATTATGCTGCGCCCGGTGGATGCGATCATGAAGAAAATCGGGATCAATCCCTACACGGAGATTCCCGGAGTCCGGGAGGATGAATTTTCGCTGATCAGCACCGCACTCGATAATCTGAACGCACAGCTGTCCGACATCGGGACCGTCATGCATGAAAACCAGCAGCTGGTACGCGAACGGCTGCTGTCGGGCATCCTCTACAACTACGTGGATATCACCAGTCTTCCGCCGGAATACGAGGAACACGGGCTGGTATTTCCCTATCCGTTTTACGCCGTTATCCTTATTTCCCTTCCCTCTCTTGACGAGATGGAGGACTATACGAGGCGCGAACAGCTGAAGCTGGTCATCCGGACCAATACCACCAACGCCTTTTCTGCCCTGGGCACTGCCTACAGCCTCTATATTGACAATAAAAGCATCTGCATTATCCTGAATACCGGACTGTCCGACGCCCTGGGAAAAGAGCTGTCGAAGCTGTGTACCGCCCTGAAGAAGCGGATGAAACAGAGTCTCAGTGTCTACCCGCTGTTCTCCATCGGTATCTGTTCCGAGACGGAACCGGCCCCATGGCAGGTATGGCAGCTGGCCCGGCAGGGCTTCATCTTTACGGCCGCGGATGCCGATGATTTCGTTCTGCTCAGCTATCAGAATGAATTCACCTCCTCCATTGACCAGGATATGCTGTCCCGCATCACCCAGGCGATCATCGATAAAGACGGCGCCGGCTTAAAGGAGCAGACCGATGTCTTCCGCGACCGCTATCTGGAGAGCGAGGACCAGGAAGAGGTCAGGCGGATGGCTCTCATCACCGTCAGCACCATCTACGCCTCTCTACTGGAGATCAACGGGGACATTCCTGACATCCAGATAAACGCCTCTGTGCGCAAGCTGGAAAACGCCTCCTCCATCGAGGAAATCAATAAGTATTTTTACAACTGCCTGTTTGGGATGCTGGATGCAAAGAACAAGATTTCCACGGAATCCTACGGTTACATCCAGAAGGCGATCCAGTATATCGAACAGAATTACTCGCAGCCCATCACCATCCCACAGATTGCCGGCTTCGTGGGCGTCAGTTCCATCTATCTGACAAAGCTGTTTAAGCTCTCTACCGGAAAGACGCTGTCGGAGTATTTAAACTATTACCGCACCCAGAAGTCCCTGGACCTGCTGATGAATACGGAGGAGACCATCGGCTGGATCAGCGAAGCAGTGGGCTACAGCGACGTAAGAAGCTACATACGTTTCTTCAAGAAATTTTACTATATGACTCCCAGCGAGTACAGAAAAGACCGCTGATCCTTCCTGCGGAACAAAAAATAGGGTTCTCCGAATATAACAGCGGAGAATCCTATTTATTTGTACTGCTTCTGTACTTCGTTACTGGATTTCTTTCAGATACCGTTCCAGCGCATCCTGCCAGGACGGCAGTCTCTCAAATCCGTTTTCTTCCAGCTTATCCTTGCTCATGCGGCTGTTCATCGGCCGTTTTGCCTTTGCCGGATACTCTGCGGAGGTGACCGGAATTACCTCGACATTCATGTTTGCCTGTTTAAATATCTCCCGTGCAAAATCACACCAGCTGCACAGTCCCTCGTTTGTGGCATGGTAGCGGCCGTACTTGTCGGTCTCAATCATATCCACCAGAAGGCGGGCGAGATCGTAGGTGTAGGTAGGGGAACCGATCTGGTCTGATACCACGGTGAGTTTGTCGTGGGTCTTTCCCAGATTCAGCATGGTCTTTATGAAGTTCTTGCCGTTTACGCCAAACACCCAGGCGATGCGCACGGTAAAGTATTTGGTGAGATTCTGCTCGATCGCCAGCTCACCCTCGTACTTCGTAAGGCCGTAGACATTTAACGGTTCTCTCTCGTCGTCAGGCTCCCATGGACGGGTGCCCTGGCCGTTAAATACGTAGTCCGTGCTGATGTACATCATCTTGATGTCCAGCTCCCGGCAGACCCTGGCAATATTCTCCGTGCCGTATGCATTCACGCGTCTGCAAAGCTCCAAATTGTCCTCCGCCGCGTCCACTGCCGTATAGGCCGCACAGTGAATCACCGCATCCGGACTGGCTTCCCGGATCACACGGTCTACGCTCCCGGCGTCTGTAATGTCCATCTCATCGATATCCACGCCGATCGCCTCATGGCCTCTCTTTTCCAGCTCATCGACCACATCGTGGCCCAGCTGGCCCTTTACTCCTGTTACAAATACTTTCATATACGCCTCCAGTGTGCTTTCTGCGAATTATAAACGGTCTCCGTACATATTCTCAAAGTAGTTCTGGTACTCTCCGTTAATGATGTGCTTCCACCAGTCTTCATTGTCCAGATACCACTGAATGGTCTGTTCGATTCCTGTATCAAATGTGTATTTCGGCTTCCATCCAAGCTCTGTCTCCAGCTTTTTCGGATCGATAGCATAACGTCTGTCATGGCCCGGACGGTCGGATACGTACTTGATTAAGCTTTCCGGCTTGTTCAATGCCTTTAAAATCGTCTTTACCACTTCCAGGTTCGTTCTCTCATTGTGGCCGCCTACGTTGTAGATCTCGCCTTCCCTGCCCTCGTGGATAATTAAGTCGATTGCCTCGCAGTGGTCGGCTACATGGAGCCAGTCGCGGACATTTTCACCTGTTCCATAGACGGGAAGCTCTTCATCCGCCAGCGCGCGGCTGATGATCAGCGGAATCAGCTTCTCCGGGAAATGGTACGGTCCGTAGTTGTTGGAGCATCTCGAGATGGTTACCGGCGTCCCGAAGGTTCTGTGGTAAGAGAGCACGAATAAATCGGCGCTGGCCTTGGAGGACGAATACGGGCTGGAGGTGTGGAGCGGGGTCTCTTCCGTGAAGAATAAGTCCGGACGGTCTAACGGAAGATCTCCGTACACTTCGTCGGTGGATACCTGATGGTATCTCTTGATTCCATACTCACGGCAGGCATCAAGCAGAGTGGTGGTTCCCATAACATTCGTTCTGACGAAGCTTTCCGGATCGGTGATGGAGCGGTCTACATGGCTCTCCGCCGCGAAATTGACGATCACGTCCGGTTTCTCTTTTTCAAATAAGTCGAAGATGAATTTGCGGTCCGCAATATCCCCCTTTATGAACTTGTAATTCGGCTTGTCCTCTACCGGCTTTAAAGTCTCTAAGTTGCCCGCGTACGTTAATAAGTCTAAGTTGATGATCTCATAATCCGGGTATTTGTTTACCATGTGATGGACGAAGTTGCCTCCAATGAAGCCTGCGCCTCCTGTAACGATGATTTTCATGTGTAATTTCCTCCTGTTTTTACTTAATATCAATATATTTACCGGCCAGAACATCCATAAGATAATGGCCGTACTGATTCTTCTTAAGTGGTTCGATATCCTCTAAAAGCTGATCTCTGGTGATCCAGTGGTTTAAATACGCGATCTCCTCCAGACACGCCACTTTCCTGTGCTGATGGGTCTCCATGGTGCGGACAAAGTTGGTGGCGTCCGCCAGGGATTCGTGGGTTCCTGTGTCGAGCCAGGTGAAGCCCTGTCCGAGAAGTTCCACATCCAGTCTGCCCTCTTCCAGATAGATCCGGTTTAAATCGGTGATTTCCAGCTCACCGCGGGCGGAAGGCTGCAGATTTTTCGCATACTCTACGACCTTATTGTCGTAGAAATAGAGTCCGGTCACGCAGTAGTTGCTCTTCGGATGCTCCGGCTTCTCCTCGATGGAAATAGCCTTTCCGTTGGAATCGAATTCCACGATGCCGAACCGCTCCGGATCGTCCACATAATATCCGAACACGGTAGCGCCCTCTTTCTTGTTGGCGGCCGCCAGAAGACGTTTGGTCAGACCGTGTCCTGCGAAGATGTTGTCGCCCAGAATCATGGCTACATGATCATCCCCGATAAATTCCTCGCCGATGATAAACGCCTGAGCCAACCCATCCGGTGACGGCTGAACCGCGTAGGATAAGTGGATTCCAAACTGGCTTCCGCTGCCTAAGAGCGCCTCGAACCGCGGCGTGTCGTCCGGTGTGGAGATGATCAGAATATCTCTGATTCCCGCGTTCATCAGAACGGACAGCGGATAGTAGATCATCGGCTTGTCGTAAATCGGCAGAAGCTGCTTCGATGTGACCATGGTCAGCGGATAAAGTCTTGTGCCGGAGCCTCCGGCGAGGATAATTCCCTTCATAGTGTGTTCCTCCGTATTTTATTTTATCTGTTTTCAGTTTTAGTTCTTGCGTTCATTTTTTCCGCCATTTTTCTTCCGTTCATTTTCTTCTTGCATCGAAAGATACCGGCTCTCTTGGTGACAAAAAGCGTCCCCTTTTTCTCGATCTTCTTTTTTAAAAATTCCCGGAATTCATCGTACCGCTCGCTCAAATACTCCTGCTGGTTACCGTGGCAGGAAAGAATATACTCCATCAGCGGCCCCTCGTCCCGGACCTCCAAATGGTCTTCATACAGGATCTCTTCCACCTGGTCAAAATGGCGGTTTAAAATCTCCCGGCCGTTTTCCAGGCCAAACACGTCGTATAAGTTCACTTCCGACAGCACGATCCGTGAATCAAACTCCTTCACCAGCTGGCTGATCTCCTTCATATGTTCCCGGCCGTAGGTGCTGCAGAAAAATGTCCCGTCCGGCTTCAGCACCCGCCGCACTTCCTCCAGCGCACCGTCTAAGTCCTTTAAATAGAACAGCACATGGTTGGCCGAGACCTTATCGAAGCTCTCCTCCGCCTTCGGAATCCTGCAGCAGTCAAAGACTTCATAGGAGAATCTGCCCGGTACACCTTTTAAATGTTCCCTGGCATCCTGGATCATGCCTTCCGAGACATCGGACAGGCAGATCACCGCTTCCGGCGGGATTAAATCCCGGTTCTCTCTCCACAGTTCTCCATTTCCGCATCCGGTCTCCAAAACTGTTTCACCGTCCTTCAGCTCCAGCTGGGAGTACAGCCACGGAAACCACCCGATGGGATTCTTCGCATATTTCTTGTGAAGATCAATCCTGATGTTGATATTGGCCGCATTCTTGTACTGCTCCACCAGGCTCTTTTCCATATTGGTAATATGGATTAAGTGCAGGATTTTATTCCAGTCAATGACCGGATTGTCCTTTACCAGCTTCGAGGTCTCCGAAAGTGTCTGCTCCACCAGTTTCAAATGCTCGATCCGTTTCTTCACCAAATCCAGCTGAAGCTCCAGGGACTGCTCTACATAGCCGTTGTCATCATCGTTGATGGTGATCGAGCGGATCTCGTCTAAGGAGAAGCCTAGATATTTCAGTGAAAGGATCTTCTGGAGCTTGGCAAAATCGGAATCCGTGTACAGCCGGTATCCGGCCTCGCTCATGCCCGCCGGTTTCAGCAAGCCCTGTTTGTCGTAATAACGGATCGTCCGGATTGATACGTTTGCCTTTTTTGCGAACTCTCCGGAAGTATAATACCCTTGCATATTCTGCATCACCGCCTTTGTTCTGGGATCTTTATGATACCATTATATAGGGTGACGTAAGGGAAGGGTCAAGTGTTTTTTGGAATTTTTTTGTGTCCTGACCTTCTCGGTTTCCTCCTGCAGATAATTTCGTAGCATCAGGCTTCCTTTTTCAGGTTCTTATTCTGGTATAGCTCTTTCCAAAAGCAGATGAATTTTTATAAATATATCAATTAACACTTTGCGGAACTTATCTAAGTAACTGCAATACGAACACCTTACCCCAAGGCAATCAAGTTTATTGATAGCAAAATTTATCATTTTTATAAATATATTTATATATACGTTTTACATCGACATTTATATTTTATATATGTTACAATACAAAATATAAATACTACTTAAAAATCCAAAGCTTATATCAAAGGGGTGGTTCCATTGGATGTACTTATAACTACTTATTATAGGTGATTTCAAAATATATCGGGAATAATATTTACAATTTTAAGGATACAATTAACGTGAAAATTCGTTGAAAGAATTATAAGTATTACCCAATCTGCTATCATAATTGTTTCAACCGTAAGTTCTGCTTTTGCTCAAGAACCAATGAATAGTAAACAGAAAGCCAATCTTTATTATGAAAAAGGCAGCATTACCGCCACAGCATATGCGAAGGATTATAAGGACCGGGTGATATTATCAAAAAAATTATAATAAACAATTTGGGATTTGTATTCATATTTGCTGCAATGATTATCGGAGAAAGAGTCAAAACTCATGCTTCCTGGCTTAACATAATAAAGTCCCAGTTCGGAACCTATGTTTTAATTATTTTGATTGCAATAATTGTAGAGTCTTTCATAATAATTTTTAGAGATTAGCGCATAGACATGGCTCCTTCCGGAAAATGATTCAGATATTCCGCTAAGGAGCCATATTTCTGACCTATAAAAACTGATGCAGTTAATAGCAGCAGCCGGATATTCTCTTATCGCGTCCATAACAGCCACCATTGCAATCGGCATAAATCCGGACGGAACTCCCGCTAATTCACACAATTCAGGAAGTATTTGCATCACGGCCGGAACGGCAAATAAATAGATGGAACTTAATCCCAGATCTGTCGCTTCCAATAAAATGTTCTCTATAATACAGGAGGCGTTTTTTCCATTTTTGTGGAGATGGCAAAATGGGGCGAGACGTATCTATAATTTCCGGTATATAACCAGGATCACGGTGCACAAAACCAGCAGAACAGGGATAACCATCATACCGGCCAGATAACCGGCCGCATCCACCAGCGCTCCGATAAAGCCGGACAGAAGCGTGCCAATCAGTGAGCTGGTCAGGCTGACTGTAGAGGTGGCGGTTCCTGATAAATGAGGATACCTGCTGCATGCCATTCCGATGATCGAAGGAAAGGCGGCTCCCGTCAGGGCCCCCACCGTAAAGAGAACGGCAACCAGGAAGACTCCGCTTCCTATCAAGAAGGCGGCGATATAAAGGACAGCCGACAGGAGGCATGTGATACAGAGCCATTTGCGGTACTCTATCTTACGGTCCACAGCAGGCTGCATAAACCTTCCGACTACGATTCCGCCCCAGAAAAGGATCAGGGCCATACTTGCGATGCTTCGGTCCAGGCCCAGGCCCTCCTGGATATAGGTGGTGATCCACAGGCCTATGGCCGCCTGATGCCCCATGTAAGCGGCACACAGCAGTGCCAGAATCAGAATGGTGCGGTCCGCCAGGAGGCTTTTTACGCCTCCCAGCAGGCTGCCGCCGCCCGCCATATTTTTCTGGTCCTTCACCGGAATCGCGATGATGACGAAGGCCAGGGTTACTGCGGTGCAGAGAACGCCCAGGTTTACGAAGGACCGGTTCCACGGCTGTCCGCTCCGCTGGACCATGGAGGCATAGATCGGACCTGCCAGCGAACCGAGGCTGAAGAATGCGTGGATCATATTCAGATACGCGGTTCTCTTCTCCCCGTACGCCTCCGACACGAATGCGCTGATTAAAAGATTCAAGTAACTGTTTGCCACACCCAGCGCGAAAAAGAATACGAGAAGCATGACATAGGCCGGTGCGGCCCCGATTCCGAACAGCACCGCGGTATAGATGGTAAAGAATACCACGATCAGTTTCAGCTTCGGAAACCGGTCGGATAAGACTCCGCCGAATACCATGGCCGCAATTCCGCCCACATTCTGGACGGAACCGATAATTCCGATCTGGGTGTTGTTTAAGCCGTAGCTCTCCGTCATTTCCGGGATCAGGATTCCGATCATCGTCGAAGAGATTGCAAAGAAGAACATGATTCCGAACAGGCAGTAGATGATGATCTTCATCCGGCCGGTGTGGACCGCCTGCCCTTTCACCGCCATACTACTTGTTATTTGCTGCATAGAATTCATCCACCTGCCTCTGTAATTCGGCCTTCACCTTGTCGTTGCCGGCGGCCTTCGCTTTCTCGGTCAGCTGAGCCAGATCCTTCTGCACATCGGTCGTCATCCCCAGCCGTAGCGGCGCGTTATACTGGGCGTATACGTTCTGCATAGCCGCGTACTCTGATTTTACCGGATCTGTGTCCATGTTGAAGTTCCTGAAAATGTTCGCTACCGTGACGTCCTCCAGCGCCTGTTTCTGCTCCTCGTAATCCGCAGGTGCATTGGCCGGAACGAGATAGAACTGCTGACTTCTGAAACCCCATGTACCCGGCTCCGGTATGAACTGTGCAGTGTCCAGGCACGTATAGCGGTTGTTCTCATCTCTGGTAAAATCTTCCCCTTCAATGCCGTAGGTCAGCAGATTATAATACGTTTCATCGGTCTTTAACTTGTCAAGAAGCATCAGAGCCCGCTCTGGATGCTTCGAGGAGCTGGGAATCACCATACAGTCCTGGGTATAAGCCAGATGGTTTACATTGGGCTGAACATTATACCAGCGCACCTTCCAGGAGGGATCGCATAACTGATAGTTGGAAACGCCCTGGTCGAAGTTGCCGAAACCGCCCGCTGCCACACCAGCCTGGACCATATCGGTTGATGTATCTTTAATAGAAAGCGCTGATTTGGGCCACAGACCTTCGTCCGACCATTTCTTCGCCTTGTTTAAATAATCCTCGTAGCCCTCCCACTCGTGAGCCGCAATTACTTTCGGACTTCCGCTGGAGCTGTCGATGTAGTACATTCCATACTGGCCGCCGTTTACCGGATAAAGTCCCTTAGATTCCAGATAGATATCCGTCAGAACGTGATCCTGGCCGATGGCTGCCAAGTTGCTGAACTGGGTCTCCCCCACGTTCACTGCCTCTAAGTATTCCATGTACTGGTCGATATCCTTAATCTCATTGAAACCGTATTTCTCCATCATATCGCCCCGCACAGTGACACCGTAGGCACTGTAGGTATAAAAGTTCGTGGGGTACGCGTAGATGTGACCGTTGATGGTTCCCTGGGCCAGGGACTCCTCCGGCTGCAGCTTCATGCTTTCCGCACAGTATTTTGGCAGAAGGTCCTCGAGCGGCATAAATGCCCCCTTCTGAGCCAGGTTTGCAAAGTTGACCCACGTTCCGCCGTAGGCTAAGTCAAACTCCTCTCCTGATGAGAAAATAAGCGGATACTTGGTTGCCATGTCACCGTATTCGATGAAATTTACGGTCAGCGTGCAGTTTAAATCCTTTAACGCCAGTTCATTGAATTTCTCCAGAACTGCGTCGTATCTGGCGGGCCGCGGCCCCAGCAGATACATAACTAAATCCACCCGTTCCGAAAGGCCTGCGCCTTCCGTCTCCCCAGCCTTTGCCGATGTCGTCTGTTCCCCCGTTGTACTTGTTTTCCCACTGTTTCCCCCGCATGCGGTAAGCGCCAGCATACTGGTCGTCAGCAGCAGCGCCGCGCTCCTTCTCAGCTTCTTCATAAATTCCCTCTCCTTTTATTATAATAAATTTTTAATAGTAACCCCATTATCCCTTAACCGCGCCAATGGTAATTCCCTGTACGAAATACTTCTGTACAAATGGATATACCAGGATTACCGGCCCCGTCGCCACGACTGCCATAGCCATCTTAAGAGAATTGGACGGCATACTGTTGGCGGAAATTCCGATCTGCGCGGCTATTCTCGCCAGTACCTGTTTGGCAGCCAGCATGTTGTAAAGCAGGTACTGCAGCGGATATTTTGTGTTGCTTTCGATGTAAAGCATGGCATTATACCAGTCATTCCAGTAATCCAGCGCGACGAAGAGTCCAACCGTGGCCAGCCCCGCCTTGGACAGCGGAAGAACGAATTTCACGAAAATCAGGAACTCGCCGGCCCCGTCCATTTTAGCGGATTCGATAATGGACATCGGCACGCTCGACATAAAGCTCTTCAGCACCAGCATGTAAAATACGTTGACCAGATAAGGAAGAATCAGCGCCATCAGGCTGTCCTTCAATCCCAGGTACCGCACCACGAAGATATAGACAGAGAGCATTCCTCCGTTGAACAGCGTGGTAAAGTAAAAATAGAATGATATTTTGTTCCGGTATTTGAAGTCCGGTCTCGAGATCACATAGGCCGCCATGGAGGTGATCAAGAGTCCCAGCCCCGTTCCCGTTGCCGTGATAAAGATCGTCACACCGTAGGCCCTTAAGATATCCATCGGATGCTCAAACAGCGTCCGGTACGCCTGAAAACTGATCTTTCCCGGCAGAAGTCCATAGCCGTGCTGCATAATATAGTTTTCTTCCGTTATGGAAGCGGACAGCAGCATGATAAAGGGAAGCAGGCAGATCGCTGCCAGAACTACCATGATCACGACGCCCAGAATATCGAACATCCGCTGTTCCTTCCCCCGTCTTACCATTAACTCAACTGTTTCATTTTCCTTTGATTTTCCCATTTATTTCCCCTCTCTTCCATCAGACATGCGTCCCGTTCCGGTCAGAACAGAGCGTAATCCGGATCAATCTTCTTCACAACGGCATTGGCAATATTGATGATTACGAAACACATTACCGACTGGTACAGTGTGGCCGCCGCCGTCATTCCCATATCAGTTCCGGAAAGCAGGGAGCGGAATACGTAAGTGTCGATCACATCCGTAATGTCATAGAGCTGTCCGTTCATTCCGATGATCTGGTAGAACATCTGGAAATCTCCGCGAAGCACTTTTCCAAGGTTCAGCAGGAAAATGATAATCAGCGTAGGCTTGATTCCCGGGATCGTTATGTACCGGATCTTCTGCCAGATATTTGCTCCGTCAATATCCGCCGCTTCGAAGCACTCCCGGTCCAGACCCGCGACCGCCGCTATGTAGATCACGGAATTGTACCCCACCCATTTCCAGGAGTTGAAAAAGATGATAACGATAATCCAGGCCGCCGGTATCGCGTACATGTTGATCGGTTCCAGCCCCAGACTGGTCAGAAGATTGTTCAGCGTTCCCGTTTCATAATTGAAAATGTTCTGCACGAACGCCCCGACGATGATCCAGGATATAAAATAAGGAAGAAAGATGATGGACTGGGTCGTCTTCTTAAACCGCCTGCCCCTCATTTCGCTGAGCACGATGGCCACGACCAGTGCCAGCCCCTGCGAGATCAGCAGGTTTACTACATTGTAGAGAATTGTGTTGCGCGTCAGCTGCCAGCCTTTGCCCGACGCAAACAGAAACCTGAAATTCTCAAATCCGTTCCAGGGACTTCCCCAAATCCCCTTTGCATACCGGAAATCCTTAAATGCCAGCACCAGTCCGTTTAACGGAATATAGCTGAATACCAGCACGATGAGTACTGCGGGAAGAATCATCAGAAACAGCGTTCTGTTCCTCTTCAGTTCGTGTATGATCCCCTCTTTTTTCATTGCTAACGTTACGCCCTGCCCCAAAGGGCGTTTCCCCCTTTCCCAGTTCTCTGGTGAAATAACTTGTGGCTATAGCAATATCTTACTATAGCCACCTGCCACTTCCAATATAAGGAAACTGCGATTTTAAGGACAAAACTAAGGTTGTGTCTTGATGCGGATCGTCACTGTGGTTCCCTGCCCAATAGCGCTCTCATACCGTAGACCGTATCCCTCCCCGTATTTTAAGCGTATTCTGTCATGAATATTAAACACGGCATAATGGGAATTGTTCTCGTCCACCTTCAGGATGGTCTCCAGCTGCTCCTTCGTCATCCCTTTCCCATCATCCTGTACCTCTATGATCAGGTCGCCGCCCTCCTCCCGCGCCCTGACGGTGATTGTCTCCTCCCCTTCATCCTCTGCAGAGATTCCATGGGAAACAGAGTTCTCGATTATCGGCTGAAGGGTCAGCTTCAACATTTTCTTACTCATCAGCTCCTCTGGAATTTCCACTTTTAAATGAATTCTTCCGTCAAACCGGAAATTTTGAATTTTCACGTAAGTTACAATATGTTCAATCTCATGATGAAGGGAGACGGTATCAAATCCCTTGCGCAATACAGACTTGTAATACCGCGCCAGCATCTGCACCAGCTCACCGATCTCGGGCGCATCCCGCTCCATGGCCTCCCAGTTGATAAGGTCCAGTGTATTGTAGAGAAAATGAGGATTGATCTGGGCCTGGAGCGCCTTTAATTCCGCGTCCTTGATGGCGATGCCGCTCTCATACTTCTGCTGCATCAGCTCGTCAATCTCCCTGCGCATCTCCTTATACTCCAGTCCCAGCCGCCCGACCTCGTCGGCCGGATCGGTGGAGACCTCCTGCATCACGTCCTGATCCCGCCAGTGACTCATCTGGTAGGAGAGCCGCTTGATCCTGTCGGAAAAACTGCCCGCAAAAAAGTAAATGATACACGTTGCCACGCCCATAATCGGAAGCAGCCCCCAGATCATGCCGTCACAGACCCGGCGGCTCTTGGCCCTCAGTTCTTTTAACGGCACGACGGCCGCCATACTCCATCCGGTATTTTCCAGCTCCATCTGGTTCATCATATAGATTTCTTTATCCTTCCTTACCTCTCTCCACCCGTTCGCCCCGTCTCCATTTTCCAGCAGGAAGAAATCCGGCTCCATGGATTCGGCCATGGCTGCCTTGGAACTTCCAATCAGTTCATGATCCTGATTGGCAATATAGACGCAGCCCCGCTCTGTGCTGTCCGCCTTTTCCAGGATCTCGCTGACCGAGTCCACCGGCAGGCTAACCTGCTCCACGCAGAAAGTTTTCGAGTAATCGTCCTGCTGAACCACCCGTCTGGTCAGAGAAATCACCCGCTTCGTCTCCCCGGTCAGAGGCATGATGAAATCATAGGGAGCTGACCATACGGCCCGCTCTCCCTTTCCCTCCATCTGCTCCATTAGCGCCGGGTCCAGCCGCTCCAGGGATGAGAAGTTCCGGCTGGTATCCTTATAGGTGTAATTGTCGGGAGCGTAGATGCAGACATTGCAGATATTGCCCGTTTCCAGAGACCGCATAAACTTGGATATATCCGACCAGTACCGGTACTCCTGCCCCGGATCCCGATCCGTCTCGTTGACGCATCCGTCCAGCACCAGGTATACGTCCCGGTTATAATACAGTGTATCCGAAGCATACGTCACCATCTTTGTCTCCGACTCGACAAAGGTCTTCGCCTGTTCCATGGAATTATCGAGAAAATGCTGCAGATTGCTCATCTCGTACCGCATGGTTCTGGCATAGATAAAGAAGAAGATCAGTGCATAGGAAACCATGGCGGCGCCTAAAAATACCACTACATACTTTGTCTTCAGCGAAGCATTTTTCATCGTCTCCCCCCTACATCCTCGTCTTCCGGAAATCTGACGGGTTGATGCCTTCCTGCCGTTTGAAAATCTTGGCAAAATAGTTCTGGTCACTATAGCCGCACTGTTCTGCAACCTGGTAAAGCTTTAAGGACTTATCGCCCAGAAGCTCTTTCGCCGCCTTGATCCGCACCAGAGTAATATACTGTCCGATCGTGAATCCGGTCTCCTTTTTAAAGAGGTTGGATAGATACGTGGGCGTTAAATAGACGCTATCCGCCAGCGTAGTGATATCTAAATCCTCTCTGGAATAATCCTTCTTGATCTGGCAGATCACCTGGAAGACGGTGTCACTTAAGCCTTCCCTCTCATGGCTGGGCGCCAGCTTTTTCTCCGATGCATCTAAGAAACAGGAGTGAAGTTCCTCCAGTGTCCTGGCCGCGCAGGCGGTACACCAGATCTCGTCACCGGTCCTCACCACCTCCTGGTGGAGCAGCTTCAGCGCGGCGCATTCCACCGCATAGAGCAGCTGGAAATAGACCTTACGGATCTCGCTGACCGAGCAGACGCTCCCCCGGCGAATCGTCCGGTACAGCCGTTCCTCCCATTTACAGATCCCCGGCACATCGTAGCGCCGGATGGCTTCCTCGATCTCCGACAGCTTCATCAGCTGGCCGCTGGTCGTCCTCTCCCCGCCGTTCTTCCTATAGAACGACGCGCTCCCGTAACCGGTAAAAAACAGTTCCTCCTGCATCTGCTCTGCTTTCTCAAAAGAGGCCGCAATCTGCTCATATCCCCTGACAACGGAGCCGGCAGCACAAAAGAGCGGTATCCCCTCACGATTCAGCCGCTCAATCACTTCCATTATTGTATTCTGTATACTCTCTTTGATAAAACACCCTTTTTCGGGGCTGAACAGGATTATCACCAGTTCCCGTTCGCTGCGAAAATACTTAAGCGTCCGCTCCTGCCGTTCTTCGAAGTACGGAAGAATGGTTCCCAAAAACTCCGCCCGAACCTTAATTGCCTCCTTTGCCTCAAACAACAGCACCTGAAAACACGTCTTCTGATCCAATGGAAACTCCAGGAAACGGCAGTTATCCAGCAGTTCATCCGTAATCTCCTCTTTCACCAGCCCCTTGACCACATACTCCTCGATCACCGGCATATTGCACCGGAGAGATGATTTCAAGTAAGCCGTCTCATGGCTGGCAAAGCAGTGATCCACCGCCTTTTGGATCGCTGCCTCCAGCTCCTCGATGGAAAATGGCTTCTCCACAAAGCTCACCGCCGATAAGCTGATCGCGGCGATCAGGTTCTCTTTATCCGCATAGCCGCTGATAAAGATCAGACAACAGGCCGGAAGCATTTCTTTCAGCTTCCGGCACAGGGTCACACCGTCCATATCCGGCATACGGATATCGGAAATGACAATATCCGGTTCCCAGACAGAGCTGATGCGCAGTGCCTCCAGGGCGCTGCCTGCGGCCTTGATCTGTTCAATCCCCAGCTCTGTCCAGTGCACATACTTTAATATTCCGTTTCTAGTAGCCGTCTCATCATCAACCACCATCAGTTTCATATTTCTGATCCCCCCAATAAGTGCTGCACTGCGTAATATATTGTGAAGAAAGACGGGATTTCCTCTACCACGGGATTTCCTGCAGATACCGGTTCCTCATGACAAGGCGATTTTCATCCGAATGAATATACGGTTCCTTCTCATCATAGCAGAGTCCCTGTTCTATGTATTCCGCACCGCTTATGCCGCCCTTCCCCTCCGCCGCATAACAGCGGAACGTAAATCCCTCCGGCCTCAAACGGTTAAAGTATATCTTCTCCATCATATGTATTGCCGCCAGTGACATGCGGTACGCAAACGCGTCTGTTTCTCTCGTCCATCCGACACTGGAGCTGCTTTCGGTAATCACCGCAATCCTCTTCTTTTCCCCCAGACTCAGAAGTGGAATGCTCTGTTCAATCACCTGGCGCATTCCGTTTATATTATAGTCCAAAACCCGGAGCATGTCATCGTAGTCATGATATTTGCCGTTTTCGCAGCCGATCTCCCCATCGTGCTCCGCGCGGCCTCCTGCCTGCAGCACCAGAACATCCAGTTTCTTCTCTGCCTGCATGATCTGCTCCGCCAGCGCTGCCGGTTCTTCTGTTCCGAGATCGAGCTGGTTCACGTGAAGGCCCGGATACGTTTCTTCCAATCTCTCCTTAAGCGCCTCGTCTCCATTCGTTACCCCCGCATAGACGGCGTCTCCGCGTTTTAAGTACCAGGCGGCTGTCTCAAGCGCCTCCTGATTCTCCACGCCCACAATTAATACGATCTGTCTCATACTTCCTCCTCCTAAAACGGCCAGCACTCGTTGGACACGTCCGTCATAACAAGCACATCTTCCCAGTCCCGGTCCTCTGCAAACTGCGCGTATGCCACCGCGGCTGTCTCCTCAGGCTCAAAATTGCCGATAGTGCTCTTCGATCCCATCATATAGCTGCGAACCCATCCCGGATGGTACAGCCGGAAGGAATAGCCGTCCTTTGCCAGCCGGTTAAACATCAGCCTGACCTCCATGTTCAGCGCCGTCTTTGACATACAGTAGGCAAAGCTGTCGGTACGGTGGGCGACGGAAATGCTTCCCGCCTCCGACGATACGAAGCAGAGACGTTTTAGCCCCGTCCTCATCAGCGGAAGAAATGCCTCCACCATGCGCATCGGGCCCAGGGTATTGACATGAAAGACGGCTCTCATCGCCTCCCTGTCATCGTCCATGCCTCCGATTCCGGCACAGTTGACCAGCATATCCAATGACTCCGTACGTTTTGCCACTATATCGGCCGCCGCTCTCACGGATTCCGTATCCGCTGCATCGAGAGGAATCATTTCAACCTGTTCCCCACAGGACTCCTGCAATCCCTTTAATTCACTCCATTCCGGCATGAACTGCCCGGCATACACCTTCCAACCATGTTCCACAAACTGCTGGCAGAGGGCGAATCCAACGCCCCTGTCGGCTCCTGTTACGAATACTGATTTCATCTGCTCTCCTTTACCGGTCTTTTTTGCACCAGGCAATGGCATTTAACACCATCTGCCTGAAGTTGTCATTTTCCCATACGGCCCTGGTGTGACCCGGCATGAGCACACAGAGCCTTCCCCTGCCGGCTTCCTTTACATAGCCGCCCGTCTGAACGCCGCCCGTCTCTGAGGTGGTCTCAAACAGTTTTTCTGCGCCTTCTGCAAATACCTCTACCTGATAATGTTCATCCCGCTCCGTAAAATCATTTACCCCCTTCATGACCGGGTGTTCCGGATTTGTCACATGGACCGATACCGGACAGCGGGGCGGATGGCCCGTAAAACGGTTGCCTATGAAATCAATATACTCCCTGCAGGGCCTCTGAAATTTTTCCTCTGTCCTGCAAAACTGCTCTGAAAAAGCATTTCCGGAGTGAATGGAGATAAAGCCCCCGCCCTGCTCCACATAGTCGCGGAACTGCTGCGGGCATACCTCTGTCACCCCTTCCTCAAACCACGGCTCCGTATTGGCAGCGATCACATTGTTGCTCTTACAGTTAATCACCACCGGATACTGGTCCAGAAGCTCCGGGGTCAGAATATCCTTTACCGCCATTATAAAATCAAAATGATACGTTTCCCCCTCCATTCGTGCAAATCCCTTCTCGATCACTTCGGCTGGATGCCACAAGTCATCACATAAAACCAACACCCGTTTCATGAATGTCCTCCTTCTCCCTGATACATGTCAATTGTCTGCGGTTACTAAGCTCATTATAACGGTTTCGGGGAAAATAAACAGGATACGAAACTATGATTTTAAGGAATATTTTTTGTTGTCTTATAGAAAAGCGATAATTAAAAAGAAGCGGCAGCAGTTTTTCCTGCTTCCGCCTCTCATTCGGCTATATTTTTACAGCAATCCCGCTGTCTTCCCTACACCATCATCTGGTAATTCTCAATATCCAGATACCTTCCAAACTTCACGCCCACTTCTTTGATCGTCCCGCAGTGCAGAAATCCAAGCTCCTCGTGCAGATGGATGCTGGCCTGATTTCCGCCGGTGATCACGGAAACGACGGTATGGATTCGCTCGTCCTCCCTCGCCAGGTTCAGTATATGCAGTGTCAGTTTCCTGGCAATTCCACGCTTCCGGTAATCCCTGTGGACGTAGACAGACAGTTCCACAGTAGCCGCATAGGCCTCCTTCACACGATAGGGGGACAGGCAGGCATAACCGACCGCATGGCCGTCCTCCACCGCCACGATTAAGGGATGATTACTGATGTTATGAGCATAATACCAGTCGAGCCGCTCCGACAGCGTCCTGGGGTTGATATCAAAGGTCGCTTCCCCGTGCAGCACCTCGTAGTTATAAATATCCAGCAGATACGGGACGTCTTCTTCCTGCGCAATTCTGATTTCCATAAACTTTTCCTCCTGCGTTTCTATTTCTTTTCCTAATATTACAATATTTTACTGTCCCCGTCCAATACAAATCGCAATAAAATAGACATTTTTCACTCCCGCACGCAAGAGTGCCCTGGCGCACGCCTCCATCGTGCTCCCGGTCGTATAAATATCATCCACCAGAATCACCCGCGTTACCTCTTCCGGCACCGCTCCCGCCGCAAACGCCTCCTCGAGATTGTGAAGCCGCTCCTTTGGATTCAGCTGCTTTTGAGGCGCGGTCTTCTTCCTGCGCACCAGCATCTCCGGACAGACAGGGATCCCCAGCCGTGCTCCGATCCGGTCGGCAAAAATCTCCGCCTGGTTAAAGCCCCTCTGACGCCTGCGGGACGGATGGACAGGCACAGGCACCAGCGCATCGGCTCCCAGCCGCATCAGAAGCTTCCCATACCGAAGGCAGACCGCTTCCGCGTAAAAATCGAGATATTCCCGCCGGTTTCTGTACTTAATATCCGCCATGGACTTTTTCGCGGTGTCATTATAGTTCAACAGCGCCCTCCCGTAATCAAATGACCGCTTGTGCTTCGTACAGTCCAGGCAGTACTCCCTCTCGGCACTGGTAATCTCCTTTCCGCATTTCTTGCAGACCGGCTGTTTCACGAAAGACAGCTTTTTCACGCAGCCGGGACAGATCAGTTCTCCTTTGGGCAGCACAATGCCGCCGCAGACAGGGCAGCGGCGGGGGAAAAGGAGGTCGGTTAAAAATTGTTTTATCCTGCCTGCATTTACAGCATACGGATTATTTGCCGGGAAAGTTACCTCTGCAGATGTTTTTCTTCGTACAGGATCACTGTTTTTAGTGGTCGTTTTTCTTTCTGTAAATTGAATTTTTCCTATCGTATTTTCCTCCGTTATCCTGTGTTTTATGATTGAACTCTCTTTTTTAAATGATACATATACGGGAATAGCAATGCAGAAATGCCGCAGACACATAACAGAAATAATATAGAAAAAATTGATATCTAGAAATTAAAATACAAGAATTATAACAAAATATTGTTCAAATAAGTAAAACCTTAAATTTAACCATACCGTTAGCTCATAAATAAAAAAAGTACCAGCCAGTACCAGAACAGAGAGAGTCTATATAACTGTATTGCTTCCTCTTTCTGCTCCGTTACCAGCCTTCTATCAGATCCGCTACTCCATCTGATAAATCTCACAAATCCTCTCCCTAAGCCCCGAATACCGTCTCTGCTCCATCTCATTATCCACCATGGCCTGGAACACCTCCGGCACTCCCACCAGACAGACACAGGCCCTGGCCCGCGTCACTGCGGTGTAAATTAAGTTCCGCGTCATCAGCATCTTCGGTCCGCTGAAAATGGGAATCACCACGGCGGGATACTCGCTTCCCTGAGATTTGTGGATGGTGATGGCATAGGCCAGCTCCAGTTCCTCCATCTGTTTGAAGCTGTATTCCACCATACGGCCCTCGTCGAACTCCACGGTAACCAGCTCCGCAAATAAGTTGATCTCACGGATGATTCCGATATCCCCGTTGTAGATTCCGGTTCCCTTGTCCACGGGGATCCCGTATTTATTCCGGACTTCCCACTCGATGTTGTAATTGTTCTTGATCTGCATGACCTTGTCGCCCACACGGAAGGTCACGCCACCGCTCTCCTTCTCCAGCTTGCTCTTATCCGGCGGATTTAGGTATTCCTGCAGGATGGTGTTAAGCCGTTCCACCCCCAGCGCGCCTTTCCGCATGGGAGTCATGATCTGGATATCGTAGGGGTCTGCGCCCACATACCCCGGCAGCTTCTTCTGTACCAGGGTAATCATGGCGTTGATGATCATATTGGGGTCATCACGCTTGATAAACAGGAAGTCATTACTCTTCTTTCCGAGGGGAACCGTCTCACCTGCATTGATCTTATGGGCGTTGACGACAATATCACTCTGGCTCGCCTGCCGGAAGATTCTGGTCAACATAACTACGTTAAAGCAGCCTGCCTCAATGACGTCCTTCAGCACATTGCCGGGGCCGACGCTGGGCAGCTGATTCACATCACCCACCAGAATCAGTCTGGTTCCCGGATTGACAGCCTTTAACAGAGATTGCATCAGATGGATATCCACCATGGAAGTCTCATCGATGATGACGGCGTCCGCGTCAAGGGGATTCTCCTCGTTTCTTTCAAAATGCATGCCGATAGAACGCTCGTCCCCCGGCATACCGGAGATTTCCAGCAGCCGGTGTATGGTTCTGGCCTCATAACCGGTGGCCTCAGTCATCCGCTTCGCCGCCCGGCCTGTCGGCGCTGCCAGAAGGATCTCCATCTCCTCACTCTCAAAATACCGGATAATGGTGTTGATCGTCGTCGTCTTTCCGGTTCCAGGTCCGCCCGTGATGATAAGAAGGCCGCTGTTCACCGCCTCCACCACAGCCTGCACCTGTTTTTCGTCCAGCTCGATCGACTCTTCCTTCTGAATCTGAAGCAGCTTCTTTCTGATCTTCTCTTCCGGCTCCCGGCCCCTGATATTTAAATCGTGGAGCATCCGCGCCACGCCCATCTCCATGTAGTAATACTGGGAGGCATAGACAACACGGACGCCCTCCGACTCCCGGATCACCAGACGCTTGTCGATCTGCATGTCCATCAGGTGTTTTTCAATGGATTGCGGTTCTACCCGCAGGAGCTCCGATGCCTGGGAGAGGAGGTCCGTCTCCGGTAAGTACGTATGGCCGTTGCCGGTGGCCTGAAGAAGCGTATAGAGAACGCCGGATTTAATGCGGAAATCCGAATCCGTGAAGATTCCCACCCGCTTGGCGATCTCATCCGCCATCTTGAAGCCCACGCCGGCGATATCGTCCGCCAGCTGATATGGATTTTCTTTGATAACCGTATAAAGCCTGGGGCCATATTCCTGATAGATTTTCACGGCCAGACTCATGGAAATGCCGTATTCCTGGAGGAACATCATGGCCTGGCGCATCTCCTTCTTCTCTTCCACCTGCTCGGAGATCGCCATGGCCATCTTCTCGCTGATCCCCTTCACTTCGGATAAACGCTCCGGCTCTTCCTCCATAATACGGAAAGTATCTGCCTTAAAACGCCGGACAATCCGGGCCGCCAGCGCGGCTCCGATTCCTTTCACGGCGCCGGATCCCAGGTAACGCTCCATGGCCGCCGTATCCTCGGGAGCCTTGATCTCGTAGGTTTCCACCGTCATCTGTTCCCCATAGACCGGATGCTCGGTCATGGGACCGGTGGCTTCCACCATCTCGCCCTCGCTGATATAATGGAAATTGCCGACCAGAGTGTATTCCTCTCCTTCGTCCGTAAGGCTCAAGACCGTATAGCCATTTTCTTCATTGCGATATTTAATTCGTTCTACAAATCCGCAGACCGTCGCCATGGTCTTCCCCCTTTGTCGTCATAGAAAAAATACAGAAAGCAGGCAGTCACAAAACAAGCCCTGCCGGAATCCTATGATCCGCCAGGGTTGTCCTGCAACTATCCTGCTTAAATGGTTAAAATTCAGATTTACCGCCGTCATGGGTGAACTCGATAAACTTTCCTGTACCAATCGCAACTGCCGTAAGCGGATCTTCCGCGATCATGGTATTGATTCCCGTCTTCTCCTCGATCAGAGAATCCAGGCCGGAAAGCAGGGAGCCGCCGCCCGTAAGAACAATGCCGCGGTCAAAGATATCGGCAGCCAGTTCCGGCGGAGTTCTCTCAAGTACGTTGTGTACGGCGTCCACGATCTGCATGGCCGGTTCCTTCAATGCGTCCAGAGTCTCATCGGAGGTAACGACAATCGTCTTCGGGAGACCGGTAACCAGGTTACGGCCTCTTACTTCCATGGTCAGAACTTCCGGTCTGCGGTAAGCAGCACCGATATTAATCTTAATCTCCTCTGCGGTTCTCTCACCGATCAGAAGATTGTGTTTTTTGCGCATATAACGGACCAGCGCCTCATCGAAATCATCGCCAGCCACCTTAATGGACGTACTCACTACCGTACCGCCCAGGGAAATCACGGCGATATCGGAAGTACCTCCGCCGATATCTACGATCATGTTTCCGCAGGCCTTGGCGATATCGATGCCTGCGCCGATGGCAGCCGCAACCGGCTCTTCGATAATCGCTACTTCTCTGGCGCCCGCCTGATACGTAGCGTCCTCTACCGCCTTCTTCTCAACCTCTGTGGCTCCGCTTGGAATGCAGACGCTGATTCTCGGCTTTCTCAGTGTTTTCTTGCCTACTGCCTTGTTAATGAAATATTTTAACATCTTCTCCGTTACGGTATAATCGGAGATAACACCCTGGCGAAGCGGTCTGACTGCGACGATGTTGCCCGGCGTTCTGCCGATCATCAGTCTTGCCTCTTCCCCGATTGCCTTGATTTTATTCGTGTCACGGTCGATTGCAACTACAGAAGGTTCTTTTAACACAACACCCTTCCCTTTAATATACACAAGTATGCTGGCGGTACCTAAGTCGATACCGATATCATTGGACATCATCATTTATTTCCTCCTGTTCGCTTAAACGGTTCCCAGAGTTTCCTTTATCTGTATTTCAAATTCGGGTTACTGGCCCTAATAGTTAAATTTCGTTTATCTCCCTTATTATATACAATAACAACCTGTTTTTAAAGGGTTTTTTTTATTTTTATTATGTTTATGGTTTTTTTATGTCCAATACACACTTTGGTCACAATTTCCCCGTATACTGAGATTACGTTATCCGAGAGGATAGCGGGCCTTTGTTTCAAGTAACTTACTTGAAATCACAAAGCTTTTTCATACTCATACCGGATGGTCATAAGATCATCCGGCCCCCCTAAAGATCAGTTCCCGCTTCGATCCCCCTCGGAGCGGGAATTTTGTCTGTATAAAGAGGTGATTTATCATGGAATATCTCTATTTTTTCTTCTATGGGAGTCTTTGCATTTTTCATAAAAATATGCCTCTCACCAATAACATAATTTCTTATGAAATATGTTGTCCTGATGAGAGACACACAGCGTTTCTATGAAGTTCTTCCAGACAATCCAACAAAATACTCAACCATATCCGTATACGCTTCTGGTATGACTTCTGGTATTTGTTTTATAACGGTATTGGCATTAATTTCCCCATTACTCACTGTACATGGGATCTTGGCCTCCAGCATATCATCCGCCCATTTTTTCCGATCTGCAGGTATAAATTTAAGTAAGGCTCTATAAGCATTTATTGCACCTTTCGTCCATTGGTAATTCAAAAGAACTGACGGCTTCAGCCGGTTTTCTTCTCTCTTGTGTATGAAAAGTATATCTTCCTCCCTGACTTCCTGCATATTGGGAAAACCAATTCTTGCATACTGTTCCTCCGGGCAGTCATTCTCCTTCATTGCTTTTAGGAGGAGATTAGCCATCCGGCATTCAACCGCCACATCGCATAGCTCATTTTCCTGATGGGGGTCCGACGCCATATCAAATAGTTTGTCCCCAAAGTTGACCGAATCCACCATACTGTTATTGTCAATATGCTTTGCTTCCTCACTATCCTTTCCATTTATAAGCAGATCACTGAAATCCCGTTCTCCATTTCCGTTTCCTTTTGGAATTTTCCACACCGGGCATCCCTTTGTAAAAGAAAATGTATCTCCGGAAACAGCCACTGCTTTTTTCAGTTCCCCAACTGAAAATAAATTTCTCATATGAGTTGGCATCGTCGTATATTCATAAAGAGGTCTATTTTCTTCCGATATCGGTGCTTTCATATAAATATAGCGGCCATCATAAATACTGATATGGGCACCGTGAATCCCAAATAGCGCATAGTCACGAATTGCTTTCTTCTCTTCAATTACAGTCCTGATTGGTTTTCCCTGCATATCGGCAGGACGTTTTAGCCCAAAGAATTCCAATAATGTCGCCGACAGATCAATTGTCTGAACAATCTCTTCCCTCGTCTCACCGTCACAGTCAAATCTCGGATCATGAATGAAGAGTGGTGTATGTGCAATTTCATCGTAACATGGCATTACAATTTTACTCCACCAGCCATGTTCTCCAAGCAGGTATCCATGGTCGGTATTGACAATCAGCATGGTGTCCTTCCATAGATCCAGTTCATCAAATTTATCCAGGACCTTACCTAAATAACTGTCACACATTGTAAGCAGCGCCGCATATTCGTTCTTCAAATGCTCTGCTGTTGTCTGATCTTCGGTCACGTGATGATAGGGTGGCCAGTCCATATCCGGCCCGTCATATCCATCCGGATATAATTCCCGATAGCATTGCGGCGAAAAAAACGGTTCATGGGGATCAAAGCATTCTACCTGCAGAAACCAATTATCACAGCCGTGATTGGCATCAAGAAATTCCAGACCGCTCTTAACCGTTTGGGCTAGTGAGGTATCTTCTTCATTTCTTACAAATTTCCGGTTTACTGCATCGTGGCGCTGTAAATCCTGAGTAGCCTGGAAGTAAAGGCCATCTTTATTCTGAAGCTTGGACTCATCACAGGGGCCAAGCAGTTCGGGAAGGCACTTCCATTTATCTCCCTCCTGACCGCGTATGATTTCCCAGGAATTATAACGATAGTGATATGTAGCGCCGCCATCTTCCCAATAATGGATATGATCAGAAATCAAATGAGAATATACACCATTATCTTTTAAAATTTGCGGCATGGAATCATCAAAAGGCTCAATAGGTCCCCAGCTGCGATGCAGAAAATTATATCTCCCTGTCTGCAATTCTCTGCGTGCCGGCATACAGGGCAAGCTGCCCGCATAACAGTTCGTAAATTTCACACTTCTCTCAGCAAGCCTTTTAAAATTAGGCGTTTTTGTCCAATCACAGCCATAGGGCTCAAGCATTTCACGGTTAAGTGAATCAAACATCATCATTACTGCTTTCATAATTGCCTCCCTTTTACCACCACTTAATCAATTCAGTAACCTGATTTCTCAAATCAATAAATTCAGGTTTCACAACACTTCTCGGACGCGGCAGCCCATTCACCAACTTTTTCTTGATGCTTGTAGGTTTATTGGTCAAAACCAGAATATTCTCACTTAAGTAAACCGCTTCTTCTATGTTATGGGTGATAAATATGACAGTTGTCCCAAGCTTTTTCCACAGTTTAATTAACTCGTCCTCTAACCGAAACCTCAGCTCCACGTCCAGCTGTCCATACGGTTCATCCATAAGAAGTATATCTGGTTTCACAGCAAATGCTCTGGCAATCACCACTCGCTGAAGCATACTCGTCGACAGTTCAACCGGATAGTAATCCTTATACTTTGTGAGACCCACCATTTCAAGGACCTCTGCAACTTCCTTCTGAATTACATCCTTTGGCTTTTTTTTCATTTTCAAGCCGAAAGCTACATTTTGTTCCACTGTAAGCCATGACATGGTAGAATATTCCTGAAAAATGTATGCAATATTGTGTTTATGTGTATCTACTTTCTCTCCATTTACCAGAATCTGACCAGCCGTTAAGTTATATAATCCCGTTATACAATTTAAAAATGTTGTTTTTCCGCATCCGGTAGGACCAACAATACATAAAAATTCTCCCCGGTGAACATCGAAAGAAACATCGTTCAGTACGGACAAATCACCGAAATTTTTTGTCATATGGTCCACATGCAGTATAATATCATTTTTTTCCACAGCTATACTCCTCGCTATAATGCTTTATCCACAACCCCACTAATTTCTTCCCGCAGGTTCAAAAATTCGGTGTCAACATAATTTCTCGGCCTTGGCAGCCGTATTTCATATTCCTTCTTGATTCTGGTCGGACAATTTGTCAAAACAATAATACGGTCTGCAAGGTAAAGTGCTTCTTCAATATTATTGGTAACAAAAACTATCGTTCTCTTTTCTTTTTCCCATATCTTCATCAAATCTTCCTGCATAAGATAGCGAGTCTGTGCATCGAGATGACCAAATGGTTCATCCATAAAAAGCACATCTGGTTCATTGCAGTACGCCCGCGCAATCCCCACCCGCTGCTGCATACCGCCCGAAAGTTGATTCGGATAGGAGTTTTCAAAACCTTTTAATCCAACCAAATCAATATAATGGCTGGCCTTCTCCCGGCGCTCCTTTTTTGTCATTCCCTGCACCTTTGGTCCATATTCCACATTTCCCATAACGGTAAGCCAGGGAAAAAGAGCCATACGCTGATATACAACCCCTCTGTCAGGGCCAGGCTTACTTACCTTTTTACCGCTCACCTCCACAAGTCCCCCGCTCACAGATTCCAGACCTGACATACAGTTGATCATTGTTGACTTACCACACTGTCCCGGTCCGAACAAAACCAGAAGTTCATTTTCATGGACATTTAGTGTTACATCGTCTATTACATGTACCGCTCCTCTGGAGGTGTCAAAGGTCTTACTCATATTTTTACATACTATTACTTCTTTACTCATTTTCCCCTCACGCTCCATCTGCAAAGTCTGGCCTCTATGGCCCTCATGGCAACTGCCAGAATATATCCGACTATTCCGATAGCGACAATTCCTACCAGGATCTGAACTGTACTGTTACTGTCCTGTCCTTTCACAATAACCCAACCAACTCCCTCTGAGGAGCGAACCATCTCCGCGGCGACTACAGTGGCCCAGGACGTTCCGACTGCAATCTGCAGGCCGGCAAATATCTGGGGAATACACGAGGGCAAAACAATCGTAGAAAATACCTGCCGATTATTTGCACCTAACATCCTCGCAGCTCCCATTAGCTCCGGATCCACAGAACGTACTCCTGAATATGCATTCATGGTAACTGCGCAGAATGCAGAATAGAATATGAGAAAATACTTGGAGGACTCCCCCAGCCCAAACCACACGATAGACAATGGTATCCATGCAATTGGAGGAATTGGCCTCAGAATTTCAAAAATAGGGCGAAATAATGCAGAGGCTACTTTAAACCACCCCATGAGAATACCCAACACAGTTCCGGTTATAGATCCAAGGAGGAACCCTATGAGTACACGACTTAAACTCCACAGGATATGTCCCTCAATTGTATGTGTTCCGATCGGATGCACGATTGATACAAAAAAAGCGGTTAAGGTATCTGCAGGACCTGCAAGTACGAGTCCTGCCTTTGTAAATGAAACTACAAGCTGCCAAATACACAGAAATACCAGAATAGAGACTGCTGCACAGATTGTCTTTACATAATTTCGGGAACTTTTGTTAAAGCGATTAAGCATCTCTGCGAACTCCTTTCACTATGGTATTTTCAATCAGTGACAGTATACCGGAAAAAACAGCGCCAATAACCCCAATAGCAACCATGCCACAGATTATGATATCTGGTCGGTAGATACCGCGTGCCTGCTGAATCATATAACCAAGCCCTTTTGTTGAAGCCAGCATTTCGGCTGCCACAATACAGGTCCACGCCGCTCCCAGTGCAACCCTTATCCCCGTCATAATCATGGGAAGCGCCGTCGGCACCGCAATATGCTTAAGCATCTGAAAATCAGAAGCACCAAACGTCTGCCCTACCCACAGATGAACATCTTTTGTCTGTCTGATTCCTGTATATGAATTCAACACACATGGCACAAAAGCAGATAAAAATACGGTTGCAATCTTTGGCGTAATCCCAATGCCAAATAATATAATCATAAGTGGTATCCAGGCAAGCCCTGGGATTGGCCGCAGAAGGTCAAATATGGGACGCGCAAATAAGTCTACCTTTTTATACCAGGCCATGCAAATTCCTAATGGTGTGCCAATTACAACTCCCATTGCCCAGCCACCCAGCGCAATCTGTAAGGATGATGCAATATGGCTGAGCAGAGTGGCACCATCTGGTGCCGTACTGCTCAATTTTTTAATAAATGTCTTTGCTACAGTTATCGGTCCTGGCAGTGTTGCCGAACTGGTAAGTTTTAACACGTCACAACAGAACCACCAGACTGCGAGAAACCCGACAATGGATATGATGGATAGATACCAGAAATTATCTTTTTTCTTCATTTTTAATCAGCCCCTTATGAACCAACATTATTGTTGTCAGTCTGCTTTAATCTCTTTGCCTGTTGTTTTTGAAACAAAAGTAGAATCAATGGATTTAGCAACATTCGGAGCATTCTCCGCAGTAATTTTTTCTGCTTTTACAAGGAAATCTGTAATTGCTACCCATGCTTCACCAAGTTTATATTCCGGATCCTTCATTGCCTCCGCATCGATATACGCACGATCTTCAATTTCATGTGCCAGATCAGTATCGGAACAATTAATTGCATTATCTTCATAGACTTTTTTTGTATACTCTGTACGAAGCTTCTCATCCTTCATATCTCCCATTGCCCTTACAAGACAGTCAACAAAGAGCTGAATTTCTTCTGAACGCTTTTCTACAACCTCGTTTCGTGCAAAGCAGCCATCGCACATATTTACGCCCGTTGCCGCTTCAAACGAACAAAGCTTTACATAATTATCTTCCTCCAGTGAGTAGGAATATGGAGGATTCGCGGCTACTGCATCTCCTTCTCCTGTAGTAAACGCCTGATACGCAGATGCAAATTCCATGTTAACCTGATTAATGTCTGCCGGCTCCAGGCCAAACTTTTCTGCATAGGACTCTGTCATATACTGTACTGCCGTACCCAGCGGTTCCAAAACCTGCAGTCCCTTAATCGCTTCCGTATCTCCGATCATTCCATCTTTTTCTCCACACTGAGCTACTGGTGAATCAGGCCGTACATATAATCCCATGCCGCCTGTTGTATTAACATCGGCCAACCATGTACAGTTTGCATTAGCCAATGAATATACAGAAGCAAATCCAGATACTGCAATGTCGATCTGCTTAGCAGCAATCGCCTCATTGATCGGAGCACCTGTCGCAAACAGTTCAAGGCTGACATTTAACCCTGCCTCTTTAAAATAGCCCTTTTCTTCTGCATACAAAACCGGAATTCCGCATGTGAGCGGCATAGTTCCAACTTTTAGCACATCAAATTCAGAACTGCTATCTTTACCTTCTGTTTTTTCTGTAGCTTCCTTTGATGTTCCTGATGTCTGATTTGATCCCCCGTTTGAAGTTCCGCATGCTGTCAATCCTGCTACCAGCCCCATTGCCAATACAACTGCCATAATTTTGTTACATCTCATGTTTGTACCTCCCTGAAATTTAATATTTACGTTTGCGTCAACGTTAACGCACCGTTTATTTATAAATACACCCTTATAACAAAAATGTCAATATGATTTTTAATTTTTCCAGGTCGACACACCATTTTTCTACACAACGCCTATTTTATAAGTTATTTTTTGTCTATTATGTCTATATTTTTTCGCTTGTAACTTTGGTGACATTATGTAATACTAATGAGTAGACGATAAATATTCAGAAGGTGATGATTATGCCAACAACGTTAAAAGATATTGCTGCCGCTGCCGGAGTTTCTATTGGAACAGTGGAACGCGCCTTAAAAAATCGTGACAGAATCAATCCACAGGTTGCTGAGCGAATCCGGCAGATTGCAAAAGAGATGGATTATCAGCCAAATAAAATTGCATCCGGACTGGTCAAACGAAGCAGGAAATATAAAATTGCGGTTATTTTTCATATAACTGGGAGTGAATTCTGGAATGAGGTTCTGAAAGGAATCCATAAAGCGGAGAAAGAGATTAAAGATTATGGAATGTCGGTACAGATGTATTTTGGTAATGATTTTGATCCACAGGTACAGCTTACACTTATCGATCAGGCGCTTCAGGATGGAGCGAATGCAATAGTCATCATTCCTATTAACTCCCCCGTTATCGCAAAAAGGATTCGGCAGCTAAACAAAGAAAATTTTCCGGTCGTATTTCTGAATACATATTTAAACCGCATATCCTGTCTTTCCTCCATTCATTGTGATTATTACCGCTCCGGCCGAATTGGAGGAATGCTTGCTGACCGCCTGTCCGGAGGAACAGGACATGTAATGGCCTTTCTTCCCTCCAGCGTAATGCTCGGCAATAATTACCGAAAAGACGGAATCGCTGATTACTTTAAGGATACCTCCTCCAATCTCGTGTTGGAAAAAATAGTTGAACTCAAAAATATGCCGGAAAATGATATGGAAACAATGATTCGCGAACTAAGGGAACATAATCAGGTTGGCTATATTATTTACTGCGGAGATACGAATGTCGCCCTCTCCGCAATGAAAAATGTAAACCGGCCATTCACTTCCATTTTTTATGACCTTTCATCCGATGCAAAAAAAGCACTGTTAGACGGTCGAATTGACGCTGCTATTGTTCAGTCGCAAAAAGAACAGGGATATCGCTCTATCGATGTCCTCTCTCAATATTTAACATCTGGGATTGAACCTAAAAAAGAAATTTTAATGGATTGTCAGATTTTATTTAAAGAATGCATTGATTAATTCTTCATAAAGTTATAATCTTTTTTATTTTTTCTTAATGGAAAGTCCACAGATTGCACACAAATTCCTGATATTATATAACTAATCACAAAACAGTGATTAACACAAAGCTTTTTCATACTCATACCGGATGATCCAAAAAATCATCCGGCCCCCCTAAAGACATTATCCTAATTTATTATACCTACCATTCCCAATAGTTTAAAGAAGCAGCTGCCTGGAGCAAGGCGGCTGCTTCTTTATTATCATCATTCCCTCCCGGCGTCCAGCCGGGAAGGAACGGAATATCAATTTCTTCTATGACAGCTTCAGCGCCCACTCCCGGCAATCCCATACCTTTGTCGCCACGCCCTCATAAAACTCCGGCTCATGGCAGATTAAGAGGATACTTCCCCGGTACTCCTTCAATGCGCGTTTCAGTTCTTCCTTCGCCTCCACGTCCAAATGGTTGGTCGGCTCGTCCAGCAGAAGCACGTTCGTTTCCCGGTTAATGAGTTTACATAATCTCACCTTTGCCTGCTCACCACCGCTCAGGACACGGACCTGGCTCTCGATATGCTTGGTCGTCAGGCCGCACTTGGCCAGGGCGGAGCGGACCTGGTACTGAGTATAGGACGGGAATTCCTTCCAGATCTCCTCGATACACGTCGTCTTGTTGCCGGGCGCCATCTCCTGCTCGAAATAGCCGATCGACAGGTAATCGCCAAGCGTCACCTTTCCGTCCAGCGGCGGTACCAGTCCCAGAATACTCTTTAAGAGCGTCGTCTTACCGATTCCGTTGGCGCCGACCAATACGATCTTTTCCCCGCGCTCCATGCGGACGTTCAATGGTCTCGACAGCGGTTCGTCGTAACCGATAATCAGATCGGTGGTCTCGAAGATCGTCTTTCCCGCGGTTCTCGCCTCCAGGAAATGAAATTCCGGCTTCGGTTTTTCCCGCGCCAGCTCGATGACATCCATCTTATCCAGCTTCTTCTGTCTGGACATGGCCATATTCCTGGTTGACACCCGGGCCTTGTTGCGCGCCACGAAGTCTTCCAGCTCCGCAATCTCCTGCTGCTGGCGCTTATAAGCCGCCTCCAGCTGCGCCTTCTTCACGGCATGGACTTCCACAAACTTATCGTAGTCTCCCACATAGCGGTCCAGACTCTGATTTTCCATATGATAGATGATATTCACCACGCTGTTCAAAAATGGAATATCGTGAGATATCAGAATAAAGGCGTTTTCATACTCTAAAAGGTAACGTTTCAGCCACTCGATGTGCTGTTCGTCTAAATAGTTGGTCGGCTCGTCCAGTAGCAGGATGTCCGGTTTTTCCAGAAGCAGTTTTCCCAGCAGAACCTTGGTCCTCTGGCCTCCGGAGAGCTCGGTGACGTCCTTATCAATGCCGATATCCGTAAGCCCCAGGGCCCGGGCCACCTCTTCCACCTTGGAGTCTATAATATAGAAATCGTGGGCCATCAGAAGGTCCTGGATCGTTCCCAGTTCTTCCATCATGGTCTCCATCTCTTCCTCTCCCGCTTCGCCCATGCGGTCGCAGATCTCATTCATCTGCTCTTCCATCTGAAACAGAAATGCAAACGCGGACTTTAGCACGTCCCGTATCGTCATTCCCTTTTCCAGAACCGTATGCTGATCCAGATAGCCGACGCGGACACGCTTCGCCCATTCAACCTTACCTTCGTCAGGCTGAAGCTTTCCGGTAATAATATTCATAAATGTGGATTTGCCTTCGCCGTTGGCTCCGATTAAGCCGATGTGCTCTCCCTTTAAGAGACGGAACGACACGTCGCTAAAGATGGCCCGGTCTCCAAATCCATGTGTCAGATGTTCAACGTTTAATATGCTCATTCGTAAACTCCTCAGTCTTCTTATTCTTTACCCATTTTACATGACAACCGCCGTTCTGGCAAGGGGAAAGAGCGCGCTTAGTTTTGGGTTGTAAAATTCGACAAAAACGTTTATGATATAGTATAGATCGTTAAGTCGATAATTTTAAACGAAAGGATTTTACTTATGTACATATACACCTGGTATCAATGGCTCCTCTTTTTCTTCATTTACTGCTTTATAGGCTGGATCATTGAATCCACATACGTTTCCCTAAAATGCGGCCATTTCGTAAACCGCGGCTTTTTGCGCCTTCCGCTCCTCCCGTTATACGGAAGCGGGGCCATCATCATGCTCTGGGTCTCCCTGCCGTTCCAGAATAACCTGTTCCTTGTTTTTCTGTCCGGCATGATCGGCGCATCCGCACTGGAATACGTCACCGGCTGGACCATGGAGCGCCTGTTTAAAATGAAATACTGGGACTACACCAACAATCCCTTCAACATTAACGGCTATATCTGCCTGGGCACCTCCATTGCCTGGGGCTTTCTGACCATTGTGCTGACAGAATTTATTCACCGCCCCGTGGAAACCGTGGTCCTGGATTTAAACCCCATCGTGTGCATCGTCTTATGCTGCATTATCGGAGCCCTGTTTGTGGCCGACACGGTGGAATCCACGAAAGAGGCCCTCGATCTGGGCCGCGTGCTGGAGTCCATGACAAAGATGAAGGCAGAACTGGAGGAGATCCAGGTGCAGATGGCCCTCTTAAAGGCAGAAACCGCAGACAAACTCTCCGGCCTGCGTGACGAGCAGATTCAGCGGGCTGCCAACCTAAAGGGCGAAGCCGCTGTAAAGATCACCACCTTGAAAGCAGAAACTGCCATGCGTACAGAAGAGACCATAAACGCATTAAAGGAAAGTGCGGAACGGGGCCTCGAGGCCGCTTCCCTCTTCAAGGAGACTGCAGGCAAGGCAGTCCCCGACTTATCCTCACTGAGTGAACGTCTCCAGTCCCTCACAGAAAACAGGGACAAGCTATCCAAACATCTGGGCTTCTACCGCAAGGGCCTCTTAAGGGGAAACCCGACCGCCTCCTCCAGACAGTTTGGAGAGGCGTTAAAGGAATTAAAGGAACGTCTGAAAAATTAAATAGCAAAAAGCAGAGTGAAAAGACTGGAAAAAACAGAGCAGAAACATCGGCTCTGTTTTTTTGTATCATAAATACTGCCATATTTTTTATTCTTTCTCTTTACAAACAGATCAGAGTATGGTATCCTCTTCATATAGACCGACAGTCAGTCGGTAATGAATTGAAAAAGGAGACGGCACAATGAGAACGGTAAAGGAACCCGAGATACGTAAAAATGAAATTCTGGATGCGGCAGATACACTTTTCGCCCAGAAAGGCTTTGACAATACCAGTACCGGCGATATTTTAGAGATGGTCGGAATCGCGAGAGGAACCCTATACTACCATTTTAAATCAAAAGAGGATATTCTGGATGCCCTGATCGACCGGTATAACAGACAGATCCTGAGTGCGGCGCAGGCGGCCGCGTCCGACAGCAGTCTCTCCGCCAGAGAACGTCTGATCCGCACGATTCTGGCGCTGAATGTCAGCCAGAAGGGCGGTCAGGAGCTGAAAGAACAGATGCACCGGCCGCAGAACGCGCTGATGCACCAGAAGACACAGATGGCGGTATTAAACGGCGTCACTCCGATTCTGACGAAGCTCATCCGGGAAGGCGCGGAGGCCGGATACTTTCAGACTCCCTACCCAAGGGAGTGTGTGGAGATGATTATGGTCTACAGCAACGTCTTCTTCGACGATGCCACGGAAACCTCAGAGGAACTGAGAGACGAGCGGACGCAGGCGCTTATCTTCAATATAGAACGGCTGCTGGGAGCAGAGACCGGGAGTCTTACGTCGGATCTCATGCGGGTGTTCAGCAGCAGAAAGGTCGAGCAAAATGAAGCAGACAACTAATTTTAATAAATTTCTTCTCCTCTGGACAGGAGAACTGGTTTCCGCCATCGGAAGCGGACTCACCTCCTTCGGTCTGGGCGTATACGTCTTTCAGCAGACAGGTATGGCCTCCGCCACGGCTCTCGTCACACTGCTGGCCTTTGCTCCGGGACTGATTCTGGGCGTTCCTGCCGGGGTTCTGGCAGACCGTTACGACCGAAGGCTCTTAATGATTCTGGGCGACGGCCTGTCCGCGCTGGGACTCCTTTTTATCCTGTTCTGCCTCTCTAAGGGGGAGGCCGCGTTGTGGCAGATCTGTGTGGGAGTTACCATAAGTTCTGTGTTTTCCTCGCTTCTCGATCCCGCCTATAAGGCCACGGTGACCGACTTGCTGACGCCGGAACAGTATACGAAGGCCAGCGGTCTGGTAGGCGTCGCAGGATCTGCAAAATACCTGATTTCTCCGGTACTCGCAGGCCTGCTGCTCACCATCTCCGATATTCGTCTTCTGCTTCTCTTAGACACCGCTACCTTTTTCTTAACGGTTACTGCGACGCTGGTCGTCCGTAAAGGGATCGACTCCAGGAAGGCTATGGAGAAAAAATCCTTTACCAGAGAATTTTCGGAAGGATGGAATGCCATTACGCAGAAGAAGGGCGTGCTGGTGCTGGTTATTCTGTCTTCTGCCATCACATTTTTCTTAGGCTTTATCCAGACGCTTTTCGGACCGATGATCCTGGGCTTCGCAGACAGCACTGTCCTCGGCGTTTCCGAAACCATCTGCGCCTCGGGCATGCTCATCTCCAGTCTGGTGATCGGGACGGTCAGTTTGAAGAAAAACCGCGTGGTTATCCTGTCTGCCGCCCTCTTTGCAGCGGGGATCTTCATGGCCGGTTTTGGAATCCGGGAAAACATTGTAGTTATCTGCATCTTTGGATTTCTTTTCTTCTCCTCCCTGCCTTTTGCGAACGCAGCGCTGGATTTTCTCGTCCGCACGAATATTGCCGATGATTTCCAGGGAAGAGCCTGGGGGCTGATCGGCGTCCTGTCACAGCTGGGATACGTGGCCGCTTATGCAATTTCCGGCATTCTGGCAGACGGTACCGGCGCGCTGTTTTCCATCGGCTCCGGGAGAGGTTCCGGTCTCCTGATCGTCGCAGCCGGTATTTTCCTGGCCGCCATATCCTTTCTGCCCTGCCGGATCAAATCCGTGAGGGCCCTTGAAGAAACGAGGTAAACTATGAACTATTGCCGCATTATCCGTAACGATATCAGAAAAAGCCGGCTCACCACCATGATCACTACTCTGTTTGTGGCGCTGGCCGCCATGCTCGTCTCCCTGGCCGTTATCCTGGCTCTGAACCTTGCGGGCGCCCTGGACCGGCTGATGGTGCAGGCAGAGACACCCCATTTCATGCAGATGCACTCCGGCCCGCTGGATGCTGAGCCCTTAAACCGTTTCGCCTCACACCATGAGGCCGTTGACCGGTATCAAATTCTGGAATTTTTAAATATTGACAACGGGGAGATTGAACTGAACGGCCAATCCCTGATCAGCAGTACGCAGGACAACGGTATTTCCACTCAGAGCGGTGCGTTTGATTACCTTCTGGATCTGGATGGAGCCGTCATCACCCCTGCCGTCGGAGATATCTACGTTCCGGTCTGCTATATGCAGGAAACCGCCATGAAGACAGGCGACACCGTCTCCATCTGTGGAATTCCGTTTCGCGCAGCCGGATTTCTGCGGGATTCACAGATGAACTCCATGCTCTCTTCCTCCAAACGCTTCCTCGTTAGTCCCCAGGATTTTGAGCGGCTGAGAGACCTCGGAACCATGGAACATCTAATTGAGTTCCGTTTAAAAGATTTATCGGCCCTGGACGCCTTTGCCGCTGATTATATGGCCGCCGGGCTTCCTTCCAACGGTCCGGCCGTCACATACCCGCTGTTTCGCATGCTGGGCGCCTTATCCGACGGCATGATGATCGCTGTGATCCTGCTTCTCGGATTCCTGACCGTGATGATCGCCTTCTTATGCATTCGTTTTACGCTCCTGGCCCAGTTGGAATCCGACTACCGGGAACTGGGTGTGATGAAGGCGGTCGGCCTGCGCGTCTCCGACATAAAGAAACTGTATCTCGCCAAATATGCGGCAATTGCCGCGGCCGGATGCATGGCAGGCATCGTTCTGTCATTCCTGCTTAAGAGTCTTCTCCTTCAGAATATCCGTCTAAACATGGGAACCGGCGGAAACGGGAAGGCCGCCTTATTCCTCGCACCGGCGGGCGTTTTGATCGTGTTTTTTGCCATTATGCTTTATGTAAATGGAGTTTTGAGACGTTTACATAAAGTATCCGCCTCCGAGGCCATGCGGCTCGGTACCGGACCGATGGCTTCCGGCGGCGCCGGCCGGATGGCTCTGAGCCACAGCCATTTTTTCAATGTCAGCATCTTCCTGGGAATCCGGGATGTACTCCTGCAAAAGAAGCTGTACGGCGTCAATTTCACCGTACTTCTCTTTGCTGCATTTCTCCTTGTGATTCCCATCAATCTGTATACCACCATGTCGTCCAGGGGCTTCGTCACCTACATGGGAATCGGTAACTGTGATCTGCGGATCGATCTGCGCCAGTCAGACCATTTGGCAGAAGACGCCGCCCGGATCGCCCGGGAGATGGAACAGGACGACTCCATTCTCCGCCATACTTCGCTGATTACCAAGGCATTTCAGGTGGAAACGCCGGACGGCACCGTTCATAATCTCCTGACAGAGCTGGGGGATCACCGGGTATTTCCTGTTTCCTACGTAAAAGGGCAGGCCCCCGTCTCCCCCGATGAGATCGCCCTCTCTGCCATGAACGCCGAAGAACTGGGCAGGAGCCCGGGCGACAGCCTCACACTGATTACCGGCAGCGGTACACAGACCATGACGGTATGCGGAATCTATTCCGACATCACCAACGGGGGAAAAACGGCGAAGGCCGCCTTCCCGGCGGATTCAGACGATACGGTATGGGCCGTCATCTACGCCGGGCTGAAGGATCCCTCGATGCTCTCACAGACTGTCCGTGAATATGCGGACACATTTCCCGATACGAAAGTTACGGATATCCGCGATTACGTTGCGCAGACTTACGGACCGACGCTGAACGCCATCCGCATGGCGGCCATCGCTGCGGCTGCGGTGGCTCTTGCGCTCACCGGTCTGATTACACTGCTGTTTGTCAATATGCTGACCGCGAAGGACCGCTACTCCATCGCCGTGATGAAGGCCTCCGGGTTCACGGCCGGGGACATCCGGCTGCAGTATATAAGCCGTTTCGTACTCGTATCCGTGTGCGGAGTCTTTGCCGGAATCCTTCTGGCCAATACTGTGGGCGGGGCATTTGCCAGCCTGGTGCTCTCCGGTTTCGGCGCCCCCACCTTCCGCTTTGCGGTAAACCCTCTCCTGTCCTGTCTGCTCTGCCCGCTTCTCATGATCTACACCGCGGTCTCCGCCTCACTTGCCGGCACAAAGGGAATAAAGAAGATCACAATAGCTGAATATGGAAAGGAATAACATGGAAAGGTATAACATGGAAAGGTATAACATGGAAAGGTATAACATGGAAGAAATCATACACGCAAAAAACATTATCAAATCGTTTCACGAGGGATCCGAAAACCAGCGCATCCTGGATGGAATCAGCCTGTCGGTCCGCGAGGGCGAATTTATCTCGGTGATGGGTCCCTCAGGTTCCGGAAAATCGACACTGCTCTTCGCATTGAGCGGCATGGACCGCATTGACAGCGGCAGCGTATCCTTCTGCGGCAGCGATCTGTCCGCCTGCACGGAAAACCAGCTGGCAGACCTTCGCCGGACTCAGATGGGCTTCGTCTTCCAACAGCCCACTCTGCTGAAGAATTTAAACATTCTGGACAATATCATCCTCCCTTCCCTGCGGGATAAAAAGAAGGATGTCTCACGGATCACTGAAAAGGCAAGATCGCTCATGAAGGAGACCGGAATCGGGGAGCTGGAGGACAGGGATATCTCCCATGCATCGGGCGGACAGCTCCAGCGCGCCGGAATCTGCCGCGCTCTCATGAATGACCCGCGAATCCTGTTTGGCGATGAACCTACCGGCGCCTTAAATTCAAAATCCGCCCAGGAGATCATGGATATATTTACAGAAATCAACGCACAGGGAACCGCAGTCATGCTGGTAACGCACGATGCCAGGATCGCAGCCCGCACAGAGCGCGTCCTGTTCCTGTGTGACGGCAGAATCGTGCGCGAGGCTCATTTCCCCAAATATACCGGGAAAGATATGGAGCAGCGCATGGAAAAGATTATGGAACTTATGAAAGAAGCCGGGATATAAGCGACTTAGCCTCTTATGCATATTAAAAAAGGGAAGCATCACCCATGATATAAAAATCACTGGTGATACTTCCCTTTTTATTCCATTACTTATTTCGTCTTCATGAAACGCAGTTCCCTACATCATGGAATCCACCATAGCCATCACCGCTTCACCCAGCTTCGCAGATTTCTCATCCGCATCCGCAAGGGAAGTGCCCTTGATCCCATAGTAGAACTTGATCTTCGGCTCTGTGCCGGATGGCCTTACACACAGCCATGCGTCATCGGTCAGATCGTAATAGAGAACGTTTGATTCCGGAAGTCCGGTCGGTTTTACTTCGCCGTTTTCCATATTCTTTATAGTATCCAGCTTGTAGTCCCTGGCAGAGACCGTTCTGTATCCGCCCACTTCGGTTGGTGTGTTGTTTCTTAATGTATCCATGATGGCCTGGATCTTTGCCTGGCCCTCAATACCCTTCAGTCCGATGGACTTGACGGCGTCTTTATAGTAGCCGTACTTCTCATAGATGGCAATCATGGCATCCCATAAGGTCATGCCCTTCATCTTATAATAAGCGGCCGCCTCGCAGAGCGCTACCGTGGCGGAAATTGCGTCTTTATCACGGGCATACGTACCGATCAGACAGCCGTAGCTCTCCTCCAGACCGAATAAATACGTTCCGTATCCCGTGTTCTCTTCTTTTAAAATCTGCTGGCCGATATACTTAAATCCGGTCAGAACCTCAATCAGCTCGCATCCGTAGGACTTCGCCACCGCGTCAACCAGATTGGTGGTAACGATGGACTTCACCACCTGTCCATCCTCCGGAATGGCACCGCGCTCCTTCTTCTGGCTCAGCACGTATTCACATAACAGGGAACCTGACATGTTGCCTGTAAGCGGAATATAGTCGCCGGACTTCGCGTCTTTTACGTAAACGCCGAGACGGTCTGCATCCGGATCGGTCGCCAGCACTAAATCGGCGTCCTTCTCCTTTGCCAGAGCAAGGCCCAGTTCAAAGGCTTCCTCTGCCTCCGGGTTCGGATAGCTGACGGTCGGGAAGTCTCCATCCGGAAGCTCCTGCTCCGGAACCACGTATACATGGGTGAAGCCGATCTCAGCCAGTGCTCTCCTGGCCGGAATGTTGCCTGTGCCGTGGAGTGGAGTATATACAATCTGAATGCTGTCCTGCATCTTGTCGATCGCTTCCTGATTCACTACCTGGGCTTTTACCTGCGCGATGTATTTATCATCAATGGCTTCGCCGATGATCTCGTACTTGCCTGCTGCCTTTGCTGATTCCACATCGGTGGTCTTTACCGTGGAAAGGTCTGTGATCGCCAGAACCTCCGCGGTTACTCCCTTGTCGTGAGGCGGGGTAAACTGTGCGCCATCCTCCCAGTAAACCTTGTATCCGTTATACTCAGGCGGGTTATGGCTTGCGGTGATGTTAATACCGGCGATACAGCCCAGTTCCCTGACTGCGAAGGAAAGTTCAGGAGTCGGACGCAGGGATTCGAACTTATAGGCCTTAATACCGTTGGCCGCCAGAGTAAGGGCCGCTTCCTCTGCAAATTCCGGAGACATATGTCTGGAATCGTAAGCGATTGCCACGCCTTTATCGGCGCCGCCCTGCTTGATAATATGATTGGCAAGCCCCTGGGTTGCCCTGCGGACCACATAAATATTCATACGGTTGATTCCCGCGCCGATGATGCCGCGCAGGCCTGCCGTGCCAAATTCCAGATCCTGATAAAACCTTTCTTTAATTTCATTCTCGTCCTCTTTAATGGACCGGAGTTCTTCTTTCGTAGCCTCATCGAAGTATGGATTAGCCAGCCATTCTTCATAAATACTCTTATAGTCTTTCATAAAACACAATACTCCTTTCTCTCCATTCTGTTATCAACATTATAAATCATAACAGCCTAAAAGGAAAGCGAAATTGTGTTATTTAATTCTGGAAAGGAACTCATTGCGAAGTGGCTGCTGCAATTCCAGGTCCTTTAATTTCTCGATATTTCTGGCCGGAATCCAGGCTTTGTTCGCATTGTAGTAGAAATTAATCTGTTTCCAGTATTTTTCCGGATACAGAAACAGATAGTAAAGACAGGTCCTGTCTGTGTCCGAAAGCGGAAGGATCCTGGAATACGTTTCCAGCATGGAGTTGCCGAGTTTTAAACTCCAGTCATGCTTCTCCATGGCTTTTCTCATAAAATGGTACAGGTCCTCCATCTGCATTCCCAGATGCATGCGGTTAAATTCCACCACAGCCACGTCCCTGGGACACATCAGGATATGATGCTGGTTTAAGTCTCCGTGACACAGATAGCATTCCTCGTCTCCGTGATACGCACAGAATTCCTTCATGCCAAGTCTGGCGTCCTTGGCCTGCTCGTAAAACATATCGTAGTTTCCTATGACGCAGAGCTCAAACTCCGTCTTTTTTCTCTTGTTTCGGATAAAGGAACGTGCCCTTATAAGCTCCCGGTTATGGCGCTCCATCTCATCTCCCGGAAGCTGCACGAGAATAGAACCGAGATTCCACTCTTCCTTGAATTCGATCTTTCGCAACATTTTATGTAAACTGGCAATCTGCGTAATGGCTCTGAGGACTTCTTTGTCGTCTTTTAAATTACACTCTTTGTCGGCATACCAGTCTTTTACGATCCATCTCGTCCCGTCATCCGCGCTGGAAAGCAGTTCGCCCTCACGGTTTCTCACATAACGGTCCACAAAAGGGTGCCAGGCCTCTTCCAGCTGTGTAAACACCTGGTCTTCGAAATCCAGCCGTTTTATGGTCCCTTTATATTCTCTGAGAAGCTTCAGGCCCTGGTTTGTCTCACACAGCCAGGCGCCGCGGCCGCGTCTCACATCCAGAATTTCAAGCTCATACTGCGAAAGCACCTCTGTGTATTTCTCTATCACAACCACCCCTCCAACTCTTAGCTCATCGGCTACTTCTAGGGTATGAGTGGCGGGACGGAAATATACGTGAAAAAAGAAAGTTTGGCCCCTGCTTCCGCTGCTGTTTTTACACAGCCGCGGCCGCAGGGGCCAAACTCCTTCTCATGATTCCTTTATCCCATTTTCCAACCCGGCGGCGCGCAGCAGATACGCTCTCTCGTTGCACTCCGGCCGCTCCAGCACCTGTTCCATCAGCGCATTCAGCGTCTTCCCAAGTGCCGGTCCCGGCTTCATACCGGCCGCCATCAGATCACGGCCATCCACGGCCAGTTCCTTTAAGTTCACCGGGTCTCCGGCCCTGCGGATCTCCTCCGCCAGTGCCTTTACCGTCTTTAACGTCTCTCCATAGCCTTCGCCTACTTCTCCGGCAAATACCTCCTGGAAGCAGAGCAGGCTGTCGAAAAGATCGCCGGGAATCTGGTTCATCACCCGACGGATCGCCGGTTTTTCGGCGGCAATCGGCGTTCTCCACCGGGATACAAGTATTTTTACCCGATCCATGGTGTCACAGTCCATCTTCAGATCCCGCAGTATGTCTGCCGCCGTCTCCCCCTGCTCCCTGCGGAGGAAGCCGGCCCATCTCATATATTTTACAGCGGGAAGACATCCCAGCGGACGCAGCTCGCCTTTGCCCAGCACGGCTGCCTTAAAAAATGGCTCCGAGATATAGCGGGAAGCCCCGGTGTCGGAAACTCTCTTCATCTTCTCCGGATGGCCGGACAGCAACAGCTTCGTAAGCTCCGTCGCAATACGCTCTCTGCTCACCTTTTCCAGGTTGGGTGCGATCAGGGAAATCGCCTCGTACGTCTCATCCTCAATCCGGAAATCGAGCTGTGCGGAAAACCGGACTGCCCTCAAGATCCGGAGCGCATCCTCCGTAAAGCGGTTCACGGCACTTCCGACGCACCGGATCACCCGGTTCTCTAAATCCTCCATGCCGCCAAATGCATCCACCAGCCCCTCGCGGCCGTTGTAAGCCATGGCGTTGATGGTGAAATCGCGGCGTTTTAAGTCTTCTAAAAGGCTGGTGGTAAAATCTACGGACTTCGGATGGCGCCCATCCTCATACTCACCGTCCACCCGGTACGTCGTCACTTCATAGCCCTGCCGGTTAAGCATCACCGTAACCGTGCCGTGCTGGATCCCCGTATCGATCGTCCGGCTGAAAATGGCCTTCACTTCTTCTGGCTTCGCCGAGGTGGTGATATCCCAGTCCTCCGGCTCTTTTCCCAGCAGGCTGTCGCGGACGCACCCGCCCACGACATACGCCTCAAATCCGTGCTCATTCAGTTTTTCAATGATCTGCTCCGCATCCGCCGGAACCCGCATTTCTATCCCCATGCCATCATCTCATTTCTATATTAGTTTCAATCCACCAGCCCTACGGTTGAATCGATACATGCATTAATATGCGCGGCCCCAGTATACCATCTTCGTCGCCGGCTTTCCGCAGCAGATACACGTATCGGAAAGTTTCTCCTGCTTAAATGGCATACAGCGTGAAGTCGCTCCTGTCAGTTCCTTGATCTTGTCTTCACATTCCTGGCATCCGCACCACATGGCTTTTACGAAGCCCGGTTTCTCTTCAATCGTCTTTGTAAATGTATCAAAATCAGTCGCCTCATACGTATGGGCCTCACGGTGTGCCAGTGCGCGCTCGTACATATCGTGCTGGATGGTATCGAGCAGTTCTCCAACCTTCTGACCGATCTCCTCCAGGGAAACAGCGGTCTTCTCATGGGTATCGCGGCGAACCAGAATAGCCTGGCCTGCCTCAATATCCTTCGGTCCGATCTCCACGCGGACCGGAATACCGCGCATCTCAGATTCAGCGAATTTCCATCCCGGGCTCTTGTCGGTGTCATCCACCTTCACACGGTATCCGGACAGCACGGATTTGATCTCGGCCGCCTTCTCCAGAACGCCTTCCTTCGACTGCTGGATCGGAACGATCATCACCTGAACCGGTGCGATTCTCGGTGGCAGCACGAGGCCGTTGTCATCGCCGTGTACCATGATGATGCCGCCGATCAGACGGGTGCTCATGCCCCAGGAGGTCTGGTGTACGTACTGCAGCTTGTTCTCTTTATCAGAGTACTGGATTTCAAAGGCTTTTGCAAATCCATCGCCAAAGTTATGGCTCGTTCCGGACTGAAGCGCCTTGCCGTCGTGCATCAGCGCCTCGATCGTGTAGGTAGCTTCTGCTCCGGCGAATTTCTCCTTGTCGGTCTTCTGGCCGCGGATAACCGGCATGGCCAGGACTTCCTCACAGAAATCGGCGTAGAGATTTAACATCTGCTCGGTTCTTGCCTGCGCGTCCTCTGCTGTGGCATGAGCCGTATGGCCCTCCTGCCATAAGAACTCGCGGGAACGCAGAAACGGTCTCGTCGTCTTCTCCCAGCGCACAACGGAACACCACTGGTTATATACCTTCGGCAGATCGCGGTAAGACTGAATGTCCCTCGCGTAAAAATCACAGAACAGAGTCTCTGAAGTCGGTCTCACACAGAGGCGCTCTGCAAGCGGCTCCAGACCGCCATAGGTCACCCATGCCACCTCCGGCGCGAATCCTTCCACGTGATCCTTTTCCTTCTCGAGAAGACTCTCCGGAATAAACATCGGCATGTATACATTTTCCACGCCAACCTCTTTAAATCTTCCGTCCAGTTCCTTCTGGATATTCTCCCAGATCGCGTAACCGGCCGGTTTGATAACCATACATCCCTTTACGCTGGAATAGTCGATGAGTTCCGCTTTCTTCACCACATCGGTATACCACTGGGCGAAGTCCACATCCATTGATGTGATTGCTTCTACTAACTTTTTGTCCTTTGCCATAACAATTCTCCTTTACCTTTTAAATTTACGTATTTTCCTGTCAATAGAGTCCGGCTACCGGACTCCTGCGCCGGAGCGCGGAGGGTGCATCTCATGAAACAAAAAAGAGCCGCCGATCCCCAGACAAGGGACCGAACAGCTCGGTGGTACCACCCAATTTAGTCACAATCGTGACTCACTTGTATCTCCGATAACGCCGGATATGCGCCGCAGTTTGCTGCGGGACTCCAAGGCAGGTTGGGCGACCAGGGGCATGAAGGTCTTCCACCAGTGACCCTCTCTCTGGAATGCATCATCGCTTACTAATCCTCTTCCACGTCTGAAACGTATGTTGTTATGTTAGTTTGTATGGTTGATTTTACGCTATTTGGATTTCTTTGTCAAGGGGAGATCAGAACTTACTCCTGCTGATTTTCGTACACCGTTGACTGAACCGCATCTATAAAAGCAGCCGGATCCAGGAAGCGATCCCCGGAATCATTTTGGTAAGCCGTCTGCCGCATGAGATCCAACAGCTCCTGGCCTGTCAGCGATGGATTTACCTGCCAGCCCAGAGCCAGGACGCCTGTCCCATAAGGAATTGCCCAGCTATGTCCGCCCGACGCGTCATAGCTGTAAGAATACTCGCCTTCACTGGAGACCTCTGCCGTGGTGCGATATCCCACCGGGGTTCCCAGGGCCTGCACAGGACATTCCAAAAAATCACCGTCAGGCGTTCCGATTTTGCTCGCCGTAATATCATCCCGTTGATCGAAATCAAAAAAGCTGGGCCAGAATACACAGGTATCATAGTCCGCTCTGCAGTCCAATACCAAGATACCGGCCTCCCGGGCCCGTTTCACCGCCTCGTCCCACACCTCAGGATGATCAAAATATTCCGTGTTTGTGAGGTCTGCTGATACACTGACAGCACGAATTTTTTCAGACTCCGGCAGTGTTTTATTCTGCTCGATCATCCAGTCCAGCGCCTGGCCTGCCATTTCCGATGCGTTTCTGTCCCAGAATTTGATTGCTGCATAGTACAGCCTGACATCCGGGGCTGTTCCGATGGAGTTCCCCGCAAGCAGACTTGTTACCGCAGGGCCATGCATCGAACTGGGGCGGTCTTTTTCGGTCAATCCCACGGTATAGTACTCTTCAATCTTGCCTGCATACTCTGGATGTCCGGGCAGTAAGGGCTGGTCAATGATTGCCACTGTCACGTTTTTACCTGTAATTCCCCGGTCATGAAGTTCCTGCACATGCAGTCCGGGATTTTTTCCAGTTTCCATAATCTCGGCCGCAAGCGCTTCGTTTCCCTCAAAAAGCGTATTTTGATTAAACCAGTATGTAATCATATCCGCCGGAACATACTCACCGGAACGCAGTGTATTGACTTCATCAAACCCACGCACATCCGAATAGGGAGCCAATACCTCAATGGTCCCGGTACTCGTTTCAGGTATGGAGGCGATCGGCGGCTCAGTCTGACTGCCGCTTCCGCTCTGCCCTGTATTAGGGGCACAGGAACAGAGAAAGAACAGGGAAAATACGATCATTGCCATCCTCTTTTTCATTTTACTTCTAACCTCCTTCGTCTTCTTCGCTGATTACCCGACCCTCGTTCCGTTCGGTACGGGTTTTTCAGGCATCGCAAGAACTGGTACGATTCCGTCCTCATAACCAATGTCCCACAGCATTCCATGAGACTCGATGCCAAACATCTCTCTCGGTGCCAGATTCACAACAAACAACGCCTGTTTCCCTTCTACTTCTCCTGGATTCTCCCGTTCTTTTTTCAGTCCGACGAGAATTGTCCTCTTAAATGTACCGAAATCCACGGTCAGCTTTACCAGTTTATCTGATTTCGGTACGTCTTCCACCAGTTCGATCGTCCCAACCCTGATATCAACTTTTTCCAAATCACTCATCTTGATTTCTGCTTTTATATTTTCCATGACACACTCTCTGCTTTCTTCATAAATATTTGATTTATTATTCCGTACCATTTTCATGGAAGGTGACACACAACACGGGAATACGCTCTATATCTCCGCAAGCAGATACAGGCATCTGACCGCATTTCTGATCACTTCGTCCGGGAACTCATAGTCTGGCGTGTGAAGGTCCGGACAGTCTTCACCGGCTCCTATGCCGAAATACATGCCCTGGCATTTCTTTAAATACCATCCGAAATCCTCAGACCAGCGGAATGGGGCGGCGGCTTCGAGGCAGGGGATTCCTTCCTGCTCGAAAAGCATCCGACTCATGTCTGTGATCTCAGGGGTGTTTACGGTATCACAGGAAAATGTCTCCCTCCTCATAACCGCAGTCCCCAGCGGATAGCCCGGGAGATTGTGAAAGCCGTAGACTCTGTCCGCGCCCAGTTCTTCTAATAATCTGCTGCATGGATTTCCGCCTTCTCCGGTCTCCTCGGCAGGCTGGAAGAGGAAGCAGAGATTCTTTTGAAAAACCCGCCCCTCCGTCAAGAGGCAGAGCCCCGCCAGAATGGCGCTGTGGCCGTCGTGGCCGCATCCGTGATAAGGAATGTTTCCGGGTCCTTTTATGGCGTCCATGTCCGCGCGGAAGACAACGGTTTCCTCAGCGCCGTTTTCCTGATGGAGGGCGTAGAACCAGCCGCCGCGGTCAGTAACCGAGAGGGAGGTGTGCTCTCTGAGGAACGTTTTTAACACTTCCATGGTCCTTCGTTCCTGGCCGGACAGTTCCGGGATTTTGTGGAGTTCTCTGCGGAGCGCCTTTATTTTTTCAAAGGTTTCATCGTCGAGAGCGCTGTGGCTTCCTGTACTGCCGCATTCTTTATCCCCCAGCGGCCTTTCGCTTATAATCCGCTCGGACTCCTGCCTGACCAGGTCACGTAATCGTCTGGTGTATTCTGACATGTTCGATATGTCGTCGCCATATGTAAGATTCAGCTCATATTCCAGAGGGAGCCATGTGTCCGCGCCCGCCTCGTTATGCTGAATCAGGGTCTCGATCTTGTCCAGAGCCTTGGTGAGTCTTGCCTCCTTCGTCTGAAGCGCCTCCATCTCGTCGAAAAGGCCATTAAGCCTGCAGGCCAGATCATCGGGGAGGGAACCGGTCATAGTCCGAAGTACGGCGCTCTCCGTCTCTTCATCTGCACCGCCTTTTATAAAGGCGGGAATATCCCCGGTAATGGCCTCTCCCCAGTCGTGGATCAGACACATGTCCACCACCCGGTCCATGTCCAGCTCCGGGAATTCATCCCTCAGCAGAAACGCCATAACCGCCAGACGCCAGCTGTGCTCTGCTACGCTCTCCCTCCTGCCGGAGGTGGTCCAGTTATGGCGGGTATTGCATTTTAGTTTTTCTAATACTCCTAAAAATTCAATCAATTTTTCCGGCTCCAATACTGCCTCCATTTCTGCCATGGCATCGCTGCCGCGGCACGCCTGTTTAGATTCTTATATGGAACCAGTATACCACTAGCCGCCGTACAGTTCCACCAGATCTTCAATAATCAGGAGTCCGATCGGCCCCAGGATAAAGCCCAGAAGGCCGAACAGCTGGAGTCCCACATACATGGAGATCAGCGTTTCAAGCGGTGTCAGGCCGACCTTGTCTGCCATGATTTTAGCCTCCATCACCTGGCGGAGGAAGTAGCAGATAATATAGATGACAAAGAGGCCGATTCCGTAGAGCCAGTCCCCATTTACCAGGCGAAACAGAGCCCAGGGGATCAGTACCGTTCCCGTGCCAAAGATGGGAAGCGCGTCGAGAAGGCCGATTCCGATTCCCAGAAGCAGGCTGTACTGATTACCCATAAGGAAAAGGCCTGCGGTACAGATGCACATGGTCAGAAACATGATGCTTCCCTGTGTCTTCAGCCATGCGCTGCCTACCATGGTCAGCCTGCTGCCCAACAGGGCAAATTCGTGGCGGAAAATGGAATTGTCACGGCGCATCCGGATATCCTCCATCTCCTGAAGGGAGAGGATGGTGGCGATAAAAAGAATAATGGTCATGACCGTAACCTCCACGAAACAGCGCACGACGGTCATGGAGTTTACCATTAAAAACGGCATGGCGGCATCCTTCATGGCCTTCCCGCCGCCGACCAGCATCTCGCGCAGCATTTTCACCAGAAAGCCCCTGGGGAGGCGGAAGAGATTCTCGGTAAAGAAGCAGCAGCCGGTCAGCCAGCGGTCGAGGCTGTTAATCATCTGCGGAAGGTTATCGAAGAACAAATTCGCCTCCATACACAGCTTTCGCCCGCCATAATACAGAAGCGTGCCGAACAGCGCCATCAGGATGATGATCTGGACGCCGCCGATAACCGCCAGGGGCAGATGGACTTCTTTCCTTTTTAATGTAAACCGGCATTTCTTTTCCAGCCATACGGCGGAAGGGCGAAGTGCCAGGGCAAATATATATGCAATCAAAAAGGGAATCACCAGGGGCAGCAGATACTTAAAGCTTGCATAAACTGCCCCCGTAACTCCCAGTATTAAAAAAGTTTTCTTCAGTTTCCTACTCGGTTTCTCCATGGACTCACCTGTTTCTGTTTTGTACTTCTTTTGTACAAAATCTAGTATGAGCCGCAGGGCAGTAAATTATTCGGACTTGCTCCTGCCAAAATTTATCCAATTTTGTGATTTTCGATGTAGTATTTTTTCTTATTCGCCGAACCGCCCTCTACGACACAGAAATCCAGCAGATCGCCGACCTCCGTGTACAGCACCAGCGATTCCAGTGTCCTCGCCACGGTAGAACGGTTGATGACCTGTTCCCGGTCCGAAAACGGTGCGTACTGCCGGTTGATCATATCCGCGATCTGCGTGATCGTCAGCGGCTGCTCCTTTGATCCATGTTGTTTTAATATATTTACAATCACCAGCGGAAATAAAACCTGATGCATGATACCATCCTCCTGTTGAGGCTTAAAGATCATGCGGTCCCTGCCGCGGGAATGGATAATCCGCCGCACGTTCTTTAAGCGATCGTCTTCTGCAACGCAAAAAAGCCTGTAGTTATCATAACTGACAGGCGCGCTGCTGTAATATCGCTCACGCAGTACGACGGTTTCCATTTCGTTTTCCATTCCTTTCTTCCTATTATAAAATACTCCAAACGGAAAAGGAGGGATTCGAACCCCCGGTGCCTGACGGCACAATACTTTAGCAAAGTATCATCTTAATCCTCTCGATCACTTTTCCAAATTTTGAATTTCCCGTTTTTTCCGAAGCGCGGCGGCTCCCGTCCCGCTTCGTTTGACGAAAAATGGATGCGGCAGGACTCGAACCTGCGTTGTTTCCGATGTGAGAGATTTACAGTCTCCTGCCCTCGCCGCTGGGCTTACGCATCCTCAAATATTACGTTTTTGACTTTCTTTCTGTTGTCTATGGTCATACTTTACCACACCGAACAATGCAAATTTGCATTACTTTAAAGATTTTTAAAATTATTTTTCATAGTATGGCAGATATCCTGCTGCACACAAAAAAGGAACCGCCGGGCAGCGATTCCTCCGATATCATTACATTTTACATTCAAAATGTCAAAACGGATTTCACGATAAACCATATCCCGACTGCATGGATTCCCTCTTATATTGTACGCCAAAAGCTTCACTGCAGTAAGTCTCTGCACTGAAGGTATCGCTGCAATATTCATAAGTGAATGCATGAGCTGGTCTGTTCATTGCTGTTATCCTCATAAAAACGTTTATCGCCGGAAGCGGCAGAAGCGTTTTTGATTTCGTTTATTTTCGTTTTACTTCATCAGTGTATCACAGGGGATGCGGTCTGTCAAATGATGTCTGCGTTCTGTCTTCTGCCTAAAGCCTCATCGGTTTGAAAACCATCTTCCCGTCTTCCCATTCCACACCGGCCAGATACGCGTGCCGGTTCGGGTCATACAGCGGATCTCCCGTAATCTCATCGTACTGCCGTGCGTGAAATACCATGATATCCCGGCCATTCTCATCGACAGTGAAGGAATTATGGCCGGGACCGTACAGTCCGGCCGTTTCATCGGTCACAAGGACCGGCAGCCGTTCCTTGGTCCAGCTGGCGGGGTCGAGAAGGTCACTGTCTTCTTTGGCGCTCAGTAAGCCCATGCAGTATTCCGCGCCTGTGGCGCTGGCCGAATACGTCATGCAGATGCGTCCATTCCGTCTGATAACAGCCGGCCCTTCATTGACCCAGAAATCAACCCGCTCCCAGTCGTAATCCGGGGACGACAGGAGAACCTGCTTCGTCGCCAGACTATGCGGGGACTTCATCCTGGCAATATAGAGATTGGAAATCTTCTTTCCCACGCTCACTTTTTCTGCCCAGACACAGTACCAGGCGCCGTTCGAGGCAAAGACGGTCATATCCAGGGAAAAATCCTGAAAGGAAAACTCATCTGCGGCCTCCATCATCCCCAATTCCCGCCAGGGACCTTCCATGGGGTCCTCCGCCCTGCACTCCAGCACATACGGCCGGATGGCCCAGACATTCTCTGCAGCGCCCGAGGCAAAGTAGAGATACCAGGCGTCCCCGATCCGGTGAAGCTCAGGCGCCCAGATGTGGGCGCTCATCTCACCGCTTTCATGTTTTTTCCATACCGTTTTTTCGGGAGCATCCCGAAGCCCCATAAGGGAATCCGACTTTCTCAATATTATTCTGTCGTACTCCGGAACGCTGGCCGTAAAGTAATACGTGCCGTCGTCGCGGCGCGTCACATACGGGTCTGCCCGGTTACTGATAAACGGGACATTTTCCGGAGTCTTTTTATAGTTAAACTGATTCATACATGTTTCTCCCTCCGACGCTTAACCTTTCACCGCTCCGGCCGTCATGCCTTCAATGAAATACTTCTGGAAAGCAATAAACAGGATGAAGATCGGGATGATGGAGAACAGGGAACCTACGATCAGCAGGCTGTAATTGTCCCCATAAGGGTTGATCAGCGTATTTAAACCAAGGGTCAGTGTGTATTTATCCGAAGAACGGATTACCAGCAGCGGCCACAGGTAGTTGTTCCATGCGTTCATGCCGTTTAAGATCGCCATGGCAGAGAACGCCGGCTTCATAATCGGTACGATCAGCCTTAAAAAGATTCCGTATTCTGTAGCGCCGTCGATTCTTCCCGCCTCCAGGAGAGACTTTGGAAGGCTCAGTAAGTACTGGCGGAAAAAGAAAATTGTGGATGCATGCGCCATGAACGGAAGGACAATGGCCGTATAGCTGTCCATCAGCTTCATCACGGACATCTGCTTATACAGCGGCAGCATGACAACCTCCAGCGGGATCGAAAGGATGAGAAGGACGATGACGAAAAATACCCTTTTTCCCTTAAACTCGTACGCCGCAAAGCCATATCCGACAAAGGCGCTTACGGCCAGTGTCAGCAGTACGGTCAGAGCCGTTAAAAAGATACTGTTGAAGAACCAGGTCCAGTACTCGTGCTGTCCCGTGAAAAGAAGGACGAAATTGTCGAGGCTCATTCTGGAGAAATTGATATCCAGGTTTAAGCCGTACTGTAATAAGTCGCCTCCGGGCTTGAAGCTGGCAATTAACAGAAGCCAGATCGGAAGAATAATCACAATTGCCAGAACAATGAACAGGATGGTACTGCCCCACAGCTCCAGACTTGCCTTTTTTGATTTACCGGATAATTTCGTCTGCATACTATTTATCCTCCTCTTTAAAGGTACCTGTCAGCTTCAGCTGAATGACATTGACAACCATGACGATAATGAGAAGAACCATACCAACGGCACAGGCGTATCCCATGGCCCGCTTCTCCACGCCCTGCCGGTATAAGTATCCGACAATGGTAAGGCCGATGTTGTTCGGGGAGTTGTTGCCCTTGAACAGCATGGTACTCTCCAGGAACATGGACAGGCCCGCGTAGATGCTGATGGTCAGTACGTAGACTGTAGTCGGCTTTAACAGGGGGATGGAAATACTTTTAAACTGCTGCCATTTCGTCGCTCCGTCGATGGACGCCGCCTCGTATAATTCCGTCGGAATGTTCTGGAGTCCGGCCAGGAAATAGAGGATATTGACGCCCGTCCAGCGCCAGCAGGCCAGCAGAAGGAGGGCAAAATACGTGGTATTAGCGCCCTTTAACCATTTGATCGGGTCGAGGCCGAAAAATCCAATAACCTGATTGAAGAGGGAGGAGGCCGATTCTCCGAACATAAGCCGGAAAATCGTACCTGCTACCACTACCGACGTCAGAGCTGGCAGGAAATAAACGGATTTAAAGAACTCGGTTCCCTTTAACAGTTTATTGTTTAATAATGTAGCAAACAGCATCGGGAAAGGAATCAGCAGAACCAGTGTCCCGACCATATACTTAAAGCTGTTCCACACGGCTTTATAAAAGATTTTATCCGTCAGCAGCCGGGAGTAGTTGTTAAACCCCACCCACTCATCCTTCAGCACATCCTGAAAGCTTAACAGCACGCCGTTGCATATGGGGGCGATCCAGAACAGAAGGACCGTGATGACAAACGGGCAGATAAATACGTATGGGGCTATTTTCTGTGAATAAAACAGTTTTTTCATTCCGCTAACTCCTTTCCTCGATGCTTTCCATCATAACTTATCTGAATTCATTGTCCAACGTTTCCTGGGACTGGGTCAGTGCTTCCTTAATATCCATTCCATCCTCGTAAATGCTGTTGAGCGTTACGTTGCAGAATTCGTTGTTGATGGATGGCATCTTCTCATCTGTAAAGCAGGTCAAGAGACCGATACTGTCTTTTACTTCATTTAATACGTCAAATGGATAGGTGGTAAAATACTGTACAAACTGGTTATCCGGATTCTGTGTCAGCGCCGTGTCGGTCCATACTTCTGTGTTGACCGGGTCAAAGCCCAATACGTTCCAGATTTCCTTACTTGCTTCAGCAGACAGCTTGATGTATGCCATCACTTCTGCCGCTAGGTCTGCATGCTCGCCGCTGGCTACAACAGCCGTACCGGTACCGCCGCCGCCGATGGTCTGAACCTTGCTGCCTTCAAATGCGGGAACGGCTGCGATTGCTACTTTGCCTTTTAAGTCGGTCATATAGTTGGTGTATCTGGATGTCTGCCAGAAAGGCATAATCTGTGCTGCGTAGTCGCCGGAATTATAGAACGGATACGCTTCCTCGTTGTCAGGCTGTCCACCTGGAACGGTTGCAAATGCGCCTGTATCCTGCATTCCCTTTATGTAGGTCAGCACTTCTACCATCTCGTCGCTGGTGATGTTGACATTGCCGTCAGTGTCTAAGTAATTTCCGCCCTTCTGAGCCAGCATCAGATTGATCATCCACTGTGCGCTGGTTTCGATACATGCGAAATACTTGCCGGTTGCTTCGTAGTACTTGACGCCCGCTTCCTTGAAGTCATCCCATGTCTTAATGCTCTTGTAGTCAACGCCTGCCGCATTTAAGAGATCTTCGTTATAGAAAGCTACCGTGGTTCCTACGTGGGTCGGGAAGCCGTAGATCTTTCCATCCTTGGAGTAAATGTCGAGTCTGGATTCTACAACGGTGTCTCTGTACGGCTCGATTGCAGATGTCAGATCCATCAGGCCGATTTTCCCTGTCATGAACGCCGGGAATTTGCCCAGCTCGATATCCACGATATCCGGCGCGCCTTCGCCTGACTCCAGAGCCAGAGACAGCTTGTTGTGCATATCATCGTAAGCCATGTTGCTTAAGACCAGCTTCACCTTCTTATCCGGATTCTCTGCGTTCCATTTCTCCGCCATATCTACATAGAACTGCTGGTGCAGCTCGATGAAGGTCCATACATTTAAGGTGGTGACGTCGTCGCCTTCCACGGCCATCTCATTCTTGCCTGCGGAAGCAGCTGTCGTCGTCTCGGCGGCCTTAGTATCATCTGTTTTCGTATCTGCGCTCTTGGAGCCGCATCCTGCGAGGGCTGAAACTGCCATCGCTGCCGTCAGTAAAACTGCTAATACTCGTTTTCTCATAAAAGTTTCCTCCTTATTTTGAATCATTTATTCTGAAGCATTTATTCTGATCAGGCTGATTCGCCTGCATCACACATGGTATAGTTCCTTCATCCATACGGTCATCTCACCCGGCGTGCGATTGCACCACCTGGCGTATGGAACCGCCTTCAGCAAAACATCTTCTAACTGCGGCCGTTCTGCGGCATACAGCGTCTTCTCCTGCGTTGCTCCTGCGGCCAGCCGTTTGCCGTGAATGGAAACGCTCACCACGCCGCCTAAAAGATCCGGTTCCCATGTCTCAGCCGGCGGCTGGGAAGTATCTGCAAAGACTCCGGCCAGATTCGCGCCGTTGTCCGTTTCTTCCAGACAGTACACGACAGGCCCTTTCTTAACGGCCACTTTTCCCGCATCAGCCCGTACCATGGGATTGGCCCACACATAGGCGGCCGGCATATTCCAGGTAAGAATGACCGGATCCTTGCCGCTGTCCTCATCCAGCACGGCGTACCCCGTCTCCTCATGCCACCGGACCGGTCTGCCGTCACGTCCCGTTATTGCAAACCCTTCTGCGTATGCGGGAATCCGGAGCGCCAGCTCCATTTCCTTTCCGCCTCGTGTAATCTCACACCGGCCTTTCCAGGGCATCTGACTCTCGATTTTAAGAGACCCCTTCGAGTTTTGAGTATTCTCCGGGTTAAGACGGTCTTCCGGATCCTCCAGGATTCCATCGATCACGGCGCTTACATATAGATTTACATAAACTCGTTTTTCTTCTCGAAATGCAATATAGTGGCCCAGGCTTGCTAACGTTCTCGCAATGTTGGGCGGACAGCAGGCAACGCCGAACCATTTCTGGCGCACCGGCCTGACGTGTTCCATGGAAGTCCGGTTCATGCAGTTGTCCGGCCACACCTCCAGGGGATTAACGTAGAAAAAGCTCTTTCCGTCCATGGCGATTCCCGCCAGGATGTTGTTGTAAAGCTCCAGCTCTACGGTATCCATATACGAAGCGTCCTTTGTGATTCTCGCCATGCGGCTTCCGAAGAGAGCCAGGCCGATGGACGCGCACGTCTCGGAGTAATTCCGGTCGTTCGGCAGGTCGTAATCGGTTGTGAACCGTTCCAGAATGCCGGAGGAACCGATTCCTCCTGTCAGGTACATCCTCTTTCCGGTCATATTGTCCCAGAGAGTCTTACAGGCATCCATCAGGGCTTCGTCCCCGTATTCCAACGCCAGATCGGCCATGGCACAGTACATATAGACAGCTCTGACTGCGTGCCCCTCCGCCGTTTTCTGATCCCGCACCGGCATATGGGACTGGGAGTAGGCCGGGTCATATCCGGAGAATTCAGGAAAAATTCCCCTGCCGCCTCTCCTCTTCTGCTCCTCCAAAAAATAATTCGCTCCCACACCCCGGATATCGATAAAATACTTCGCAAGCTCCAGATACTGCCGTCTGCCGGTCACGCGGTAAAGCCGCACCAGTGCGAGCTCGATCTCCTGGTGGCCGGGATATCCGTGAATCTGATCCGCATCCGGCCCGAAGGTGTCGCAGAGCAGATCAGCCGTTTTACAGACAATCTTTAAAAATTCGTCCTTTCCGGTGGCCTGATAGTAGGCAACAGCGGCTTCTATCATATGGCCCGCGGTGTAGAGTTCATGCCCCTCCTGGAGATTTTTAAACCGTCCCTCCGGTTCCTTTATAATAAAGTATGTATCCAGATAACCGTCTTCCTGCTGGGCTCTCCCGATCAGTGCGATAGTCTCATCGGCCAGCCGCTCCAGCTCCTCATCGGGAAAAGCCTCCAGCGTATACGCCACGGCTTCCAGCCATTTCGCCACGTCCGTATCCTGGAACACGGCTCCCATGAAGTCTCCTTCTTCTTCCTTTGCAGCCACTTTAAAATTGTGCAGGCAGTGGCTCGGCTCCGCATCCTTTACTAAATCGTTTAATATTTCCCACTGATACGGGATAATACTTTCTCTCACGAGATCAATGGAAGGTTTCCAGAATTCATCGGTAATTTTCGTATTTCTCAGCGGTATTTCCTGAAACATCTTAGCATTTCCTCCTTTCTTTCATATTAAACGATTAATATGAAAGTTATAAAAAAAATACCATTTTTTACGTATGGCATGTTTTTATCGATTTTTTCTTATCATTTATGCATTTGATATGCTTTTTTTATACTTTCATTTCATCTTTTTGTTTTATATGTTAGATAATATCACAAGAAAATCGCCTTGTAAAGTACTTTTGCGCAATTTTTCCATTTTATTAATCGTTTTATATAGGGCACTTTGACCACAAGCATAGGGTTTTCCTATGGCTGCAAAAAGGAAGTACAGTCTGCCTGTCCGATATTTCTCGGTTGGCAGATCGTACTTCCTCTCGTTGTCACTCCGGAATCTTTTCTGATGGATTCTTTTCTGATGCATTCTTTTCTGATGCATTCTTCTCAGACATATTCTTTCCGGATATATCCTTCACCGACTTCCGAATCCGCCTGGTACACTCCACAGCGCAGACGGAGTCCTCCTCGCTGATCTCCCTGCCTTCCAGCATCTCAATCATGATTTCACTGGCCCGGTAGCCGATATGGTGAAGCGGCAGGTCAATGGTCGTCAGCGGCGGATTATAATAACTGGACAGCTCCCGGTTATCGTAGCCCACCACGGACAGATCTTCGCCCACCGTCATGCCTAACTCCGCCAGCCTGTCGTAGACGCCGCCCGCCATCAGGTCGTTCATGCAGAATACCGCCGTGATATCCTTTGCAAGAAGCTTCGTAATGCCCTCATAGCCTGACTCCCTGTTCCAGTCTCCCTCAGTCACGAAACCCGGGGAATAGAGGATACCGCTGTCAAACAGCGCCTCCTGGTATCCCACCAGCCGGGACTGCGCGTGGATACTGTCCGATTTTCCCATGATCACGCCGATTCTCGTATGGCCGTTCTCGATTAAGTATTTCGTGATCTCGTATGCGCCGTGGCAGTCGTCCACCACGACGGAGGGCACCTTCGGCGTCCTGGAATAGCCGTAGGCCATCACCGCCGGTATGGGAAGATTCTCCGGTATACATAAGATCGGCCGCTCATGGGCCGCTACATAAATGATTCCTTCCACCTGCTTCTGCATCAGCTTTTTGATCTCGCGGCGTACCACCTCGTAATAGTCGTCCTTGCTGTAGTAGGTGTCATTATACTTTTTATAAAGCCTTAAATTGATCAGAAGGATCTGATAATCCACCTGTTCACACTGTTCCGTAATTCCATCTATGATATCCGGAATGCTGAATATGGTCATATCCTCGGCGATCACGCCGATACTTCTCGTTTTCTGCAGCTTCAGATTTTTGGCCACCACGTTTGGCGTGTAATTCATCTTCTCAATCATGGCCATCACGTTTTTCCTGGTCGCCGCGCTGGCCCCGGGCTTATCATTCAATATATTTGATACCGTTGCCACGGAAACATTGCATGCCTTTGCAATTTCCTTTATGGTTGCCATTCAATCACCCCCAAGTCTCTAAAACTATTAATACAGATTTTTGGGGAAATGTCAAGCTGAAACGTTTAATATATACAAAATCTCTGAATCTCCCGTTCTAAGACCGCGCCAATCCTCTGGTAGCCCGCCCGGTTGGGATGAACCCGGTCTTCCAGGTATATACCGGCATTATCGCGGTGAATTCCGCACAGCCGCCGCATGTCGATGAGTGGGAAGCCCAGCCGCTTACTGGAGCGCTCCAGCTCCTCGTAGTAATCAAGCATGGTGTATCCGTTTTTGTTGGGCAGTTCGTAAGCCTCTCCCGCCTGCGTCATGCCATCCGGGCACTCAAACCGGTAGATCGGAGTCACCCAAACCAGTTCCGCAGTGGGAGTCGCGGCGCGCAGCCTGTTTACAGCTTCCTTTATCCCATGGGAAAACTCTTCCAGCCTGCTTCCCCAGTACCAGTCGTTGCTGCCGTGCCAGATAAGAAACAGATCTGCGTCTTCCGGAACCGGATTCTTATCGAGTACCTCCAGCATGCCGACGGGTGTCTTCCGCGTCAGTCCGCTGGAGCCGACTGCAAAATTATAAACCTTTTCCAGGGAGAGGCTGCTTTTCAGCATGGCCTCATAGCCGCCCTCCCCGTGTGCTCCTGTCGAAATACTGTCGCCGTAAATTGCTATTGTCTTCATAAAATATCACGCCTCATTTACCATACAAGTCAGGATTTAAAATGTCAGCTTCATGTCCCCCTGCACCATAATCGAATGCTGTGCGCCCTGATAGATCAGATTCAGCTTGAAGCAGTCCTCCGTATGGATGCTCACCTCAAGGGACCCGCCTGCGTCCTTTGCCTCAAAATCAGCCGTCTTTCCTGCAAACCAGTACTGCTTGCAGCCCAGAACGCCTCCCCGCACCAGATGCTCGGATATCTCCCAACGGACCGTCGTTTCCGTCTCATTCCTGTCGAGGGACAGGCCTGCGGCGTACTGGATCAGATAGAGAATCGGAGCGAGGCCGGACCAGCCCACGAAATCCTTGTTGTCTGCATCTCCGCTGGAGATCTCATCCGGCGGATAGTTCTCCCAGATAGTTCCCGTCTCCTCATAGACCTTTGCGATCACGTCCAGATGGTTGATGGCGATATCCCTGGCCAGCTTATGGAACCCGTGCTTCTCCAGTCCGCAGGTGACGAGGGCGTTGGTCGGAGCCCACACGGAGCCTCTCCAGTATCCGCCTCTTGGATCGTATCCCTCCTCGTCCGCAGCCACAACCGGAATCCGGTGTACGCGGTTAAAGGTCTCCTTGTCCTCCAGCCATTCGATGAGACGTTTTCCCTGTTTCTCATCCGCCACGCCTGACACCAGCGGGAAGAAGCCCGCGATCGTCTTGATTCTGGTCTGGCGCTCGCCAAATGTCATATCGTAGTAAAATCCGTCTTGTTCGTTCCACATATAGTGATTGATTTTCTCAATCAGAACCGTACGGTCCTTCATAAGGCCTTCACGCCGTTTATCATAATCCGTCACTTCATATCCCTGTTTTACCAGGACATCCATGATGTCAATCAGATTGCCTGCAAACATGGCCATCTCACTGCTGGTATCCACCGCGAGCCCCAGATGCTTGTTTCTCGGTGAGTTATCCATACTCGCCCAGTCCGTAACGTACAAGCCGTTCTGATGGCGCAGATGGTACTTCATCGCCTCATGATAGTGGTAGAGCGGCTCGAATACCATGTGAAGACGAGCCGCGTCTCTCGTATGGCAGTAGCTCTCCCATTCCGCGAAGGCGAGAAGGGGATGGTTTAGATTGTCCAGGGTCAGATACGGCTTCTTCTCGATGATGCGGCCCATATTCGGCTTGTACATGTCCTCATACGGCAGCTTTCCCAGTTCTCTTAAGGTACGGAAGCCGTAGTGATTCTGGAAATAGGAGTACAGCGGGCTGTCAAAGGCGTTGACCCACAGGAGAAAATCTTTTCCCGTATCCCGCACCATCTCTCTGGGTATCTCCCCATCATCAAACTGTTTGCAGTAAAAGTTATCCAGAGAACAGATTCCCGGAACGTAAGGATGAAGAAGATTGCAGAACAGCGTCATAAACACCGTGTCCCAGAGGAATATATCATCGTTAAATGCGGCGTCCACAAAATTGCTGACAAACCCGCTGCCCTCTGTCGGGCGGTGTACGTTGGTATATAAAACCTGAATCGCATACTTGTAGCAGTCCACCCATTCCGGATGGCTTGATACAATAGGAACAGGAAGCCTGTCCTTTACCTCTTCGTAGCTTAAAAGGGGCGCTCCGTCGTACTCTTTCTTATCAAAATACATTCCCCTGTCGAGGGAATCCAAAAAGCTGTAATCTCTGTCCATACCCTGCTTCTCCTCTTTTATATTGGTCAGCTGTTAATCTTCATCCACAGATATTCATATGGCTCCAGCGTGACCTCCTGATTCATCAGTTTACCGGAAAGCAGACCGCTTCCCGCCATTCCTGTCTTTAATTCTACCACATCATCCGATACATTGATAAGTACCAGAATCTGATTTTCTTTCGTTCCCCTCAAGAGCGCGAACACTCTCTCATCCAGCTTCAGAACCTGCTGCGGACTGTTGGGCGAGAACGCGTCCTCCTGCTTCCGGATCTTTAGCATCTGCCTGTATCCGGCCAGCACCCGGCTTCTTAAGGAATCCGGATCCGAGAGTTCCGCCTTCAGCTGGTCTGCGTCTAGCTTCTCCCTGTTAATCCGTCTCTTAATCCCTGATTCTTTGAAATCCTTATAACAGTTTCTGGAGCCCAGAAGGCTGTGGTAATAAATCGCAGGCATTCCCATGACGGAAAGCAGAATACACTGGGAGCCGAGGAATTTGCGGACCATTTTCCCCATATCCGTCTCGTTGCCGGCTATGGCGTCCAGGTAATTGATATTCAGCTCATACGGCACCATACTGCCGTCGGCCAGGGAACGGTAACCGACTTCTCCGCCGCGCTCCATGACCTCTGCCACCATGAGGCGCCGTTCCCCCTCGCTTAAGATGTCTTCCACCGGGCGAAGGCCGATTCCGTCGTGGGATGCCAGGAAATTAAAGTAGGCAGTCGCTTCCGTGGTCGGTTCCAGCCCCGCCGCCCAGTCCGATAAATGCGCCGCGCTCCCGCTCAAGTATGAGTACAGGGTCAGCGGAGGAAGCGGAAACTGGTATACCAGCCCGGCCTCATCATAGCCGCTGCCAAAGTAGCTGATGTTCTCCTTATGAGGCACATTGGTCTCTGTTATAATCGTGCAGCCCCTTGCGCAGGACTCCAGGACACACCTCATCAGCTTAATCAGCTCGTGGGTCTGCGGAAGATGCATGCAGGTCGTCCCCAGCTCCTTCCAGGCAAAGCCGATGGCGTCAAACCGGATAAACCGCGCGCCCTTCGCCGCATAGAGCAGAAGTACATCGAGGATCTCTATTAAGACTTCCGGGTCCCTGTAGTTTAAATCCAGCTGGTCCTCGCTGAAGGTGGTCCACAGATACTTCGTCCCCATGGAAGTTTCGAACTTCGTGAGCAGCGGCAGCGTTCTGGGCCGGATCACGGTGCTGTAGTCCCCATCGGGATCCGCCTCGATGAAGAATCCCCGGTAGTGCGGATTTCCTGCCGCATACTCTTTAAAGTACCGGCTCGACTTAGAGACGTGATTGATCACTGCGTCAAACATCAGATCGTACTGTTTCCCCAGATTCCCGATATCTTCCCAGTCTCCCAGCTCCGGATTGATCTCCTTAAAATCCGTCACTGCGAATCCATCGTCCGACGTATAGGGGAACATGGGAAGTAAATGGACCGCGGTCACCGTATCGGAAAGTTCCTCGCTCAGAAATGAGCGGAGTGTCGCGAGAGGCGCTTCCCCCTCTCTTCTGATTCCGTCACCGTACGTAATCAGCATGACATCTTCCTTGCTCACCCATGGATATAGCGCCTCACCGGAGGTACTCCCCATCTTAAGCTTCCACGATTCCGTCAGTGCTCCTATCCGCCGTTCCAGTTCCTCCCAGCAGTCCGGGTATAAATTTTGTAAGTGTTCTTTTATGCTGTCCATATTCTATCTCCATGCGATGTATAGTGTTATAATTTTATTTCCCGGTACCGTACAGGTTACGGTGTCCGCCGTGTGCATTACTTCCCCTTCCAGTTCCTCCAAAAGGCTGCACGCCCGGCATTCACCGATCTCCCGGCCGGTGCGGATCACCAGTTCCTCCTCGTGGCTGCTTCTGTTATAGAAGCGCACCACCGTTCCATTCATTGTCCGGTGTTTCTTAAGGGCGCTGAGCAGGATGTTTTCGTTGTCAAAGCTTAAGAAGGATCCGCAGCCCCCTCTCTCTGCCGGAAGGCGTGGTACATCCATTCCATAAAGAGGATATAAGTATTTCTCTGCCTCCCTTGCCGGATTCTCTTCATCAAACAGAACCGCATATTCCACAGTGGTCTCCCCCAGCTCCATGGCTCCCTTCGTCTCCACCACAGGGGTGGTGCTCTCCTGTCCATCCAGCCATGAGGTTGGAAGGCCGTGGAACAAGTAACTCGTACTTCGAAGCAGGGTGATATAGAAATCCACTGTCTCTCCGTTTTTCTTCGTGTGGTACTCATAAAGCCCTTTTCCCATCACGTGGAAGCTTCCGTCACATTCCGCCGCCGTACCCTGCGAGGCGTTTTCCTTTTTCCCCCTGAGTCCTGCGTATCCCCGCATCGGGTTTAACAGGGACTGCGTCGATTTAAGCTCCGGTGCAAAATCCTTTCTTTCCCCGGTCCGCTCCGTCTCCTCAAAGCCTGTGTTTGAGTATTCCACCGGATTTTTTAATGTCACCGGGAATCTGGCAAACAGGATGTGATCCGGACAGGGATTGTCGATCTGTACCGTAAATTCCACCCGGTCCGATCCCTCAGTCAGAGAGACGAGCGTTACAATCCGGCACACCCGATACTCGGCGGAGCGCTTTAAAAATCCGCGGTCCGCCCGGTCCGGTATGTTCAGTTCGGCCGTTATCTTAAGCTTCTGTGACAGGGGGCTGTTGTGAATTACGGAGACGCCCGTCAGCCTTGCCAGCACATGTTCGTCCAGAAGAGGAGACACGTGCTGATACTCATCCCCCGCCTCGCCTCTGTCCACAAAGCTGTTCAGTCCCCGGTATATTTGTCCGTTCTTTTTGTCCTGCACATTGATACTGGCATCTTCATTGACGGTGACAGAAAAACGCTGGTTTTCAATCTTAGCCCCGGATGGCTGGCACCGCACGTAGAATTCCTGACACCGCTTCTCCAGAAGACGGCTCTTCTGAATCCGGAAATACCGGATGGAAAGCGCGGGAATATCTTTTACCGGGAATAAAATCTTCACACACGTTCTCGGAACCTTCTCCTTGCTGTTATAAAAGTATTCCCGGGTGATCACCTCATCGGAAAGTTCCAGAATTTCATAGGGAATCTCCTCGCCGTTGTCCCCGTAAAGCACGAAATCCTTCCAGCCTCCGGCCTTCTCTAAGTGCACCGTCTGTTCCGTCATCCCCGTATAGGAAAATGGATGGGGATTGAAGACCGCCAGATACGACTCATCGCCAGAAGCCTGTCCGTACTCTTCCCGTCCCGTCAGCTCCTCCATCGCCGCCTCGCTGATCCGTGAGGAAGACTGGAGCGCATGGGTTAAATAGGACTTGATATCGTCCATCACCTCGTCGGTAGAACAGCCGGAGATTCCGTCGTGTCCCAGAGATATGGAGATGTTTCTCCAGATTTTTCCGAAGAGCCCTTCCGGATAGTCAAATCCGTCTCCACAGGCAGAGGCCAGGACGGCCAGCGGCTCCGCGTACCGTTCCACCTGCGACTGAACCGCAAACAGAAGGCGTTTGATCCGGCCCCGGCAGGAAGTGACCGCGGTCGGATCCGGTCCGTACCGGAAATCCCGCAGCTCCCCTCTGACCGTTCTCAGTCCGCAGCAATCGCCCGCCGCTTCCTTCGCCATTTCCGCGTAATCGGCAATGGAACCATTTCTGATATCCAGTTCCGGAAACGTTTCCTTCACGTCTCTCACCATAGCCGTAAAATCCGGGTCCTGGTAGAGATGATCGGAACCATTGATCAGCAGAAAGGTATTTAAACGGCTGGATTCCTTTAACGTGCGGTAGGCATCGTAAAAATGCTCTGCCACGGTCTTTCCCATTTTCCCCCAGCTCTTCAGACTCCAGTATCCCAGAATCATATACTCGCACAGGACGCGGGACCCATCCGGGGACTCCCAGCAAAACTCCTTTTCTTTGTATTCCGTCCGGTCCACTCCACGGAAGAAGAACGCCGTATCGATTCCCACTCCGTTTAATATCTGCGGAAGCTGGGAGATATGACCGAAATTATCCGGCACATAGCCCGCGTTCAGCTTGCCTCCAACCGACCGGCAGACCTCATCTCCCAACAGGAAATTACGGATCAGCGCCTCTCCTCCGGATAAGAACTCATCCGGCAGATTATAGAGCGGCCCGAATACGAGACGCCCCTCCGCCGCCAGCTTCTCGATTCTCCCCCTGTTTTCCGGGTAGATCTCCAGGTAATCCTCCAAAACCACCGACTGTCCGTCAAAGGTATAGCACAGAAACTCCTCATCCTGTTCCAGAAGAGCGATCAGCCGGTTCATCAGTCCGCAGAGCCGGATCTGGAACTCCTGAAAGGTACGGTACCACTCACGGTCCCAATGGGTTGATGCCGCGATCAGAATCTTATCCATGTTGCATCCTCTTTCCACCGTTTCACGGTTTCTTACTTATCTGATTGTTGCTTTATTCCAGCTACTACTTAATCCTGCAAGACGTATCGCGGTCAAAGAACATCACCTTGTCGTCCTTCACGTTTAATGCCACGTTTGTCTTCGGCGCCATCTCCATGTAGGTGGTGGTGTGAATCTTCACTTCATTTCCGCCAATCTTTGTGATCAGAATGGCATGGGAACCCTGGGGCTCCACGAAATCGATGACGGTGTCGCATAAGTAACCTTTCGTCCGATCCATGGAGAATGACAGATCGATGTATTCCGGCCTCACGCCTAAGTCCACCTCTTTGCCGGCGTACGGCAGTAGCGCATCCTTTAAGGAATCCGGCACCAGATAGTGAATATCCTCGTTTACAGCCATCAGGCCGTCTGCCGTCTTTTCGATCTTTGTGACAAAGAAATTGGTCGGCGGCGTGCCGATGAACTCTGCGACAAATCTGGTTGCACTGTCCTGATATACCTCCATGGGCGTGCCGATCTGCTCGATCCTGCCCTTGTACATGACGACGATTCTGTCTGCAAGGCTCATGGCCTCAGACTGGTCATGAGTAACGAAAATGCTGGTGGAATTCTGCTGGATATGGATATTCTTCAGCTCGGTTCTCATCGACACACGGAGCTTTGCATCCAGGTTGGACAGCGGTTCGTCCATCAGGAAAATCTTCGGCTTCACAACGATCGCCCTGGATACGGCAACCCTCTGTCTCTGACCGCCCGACATCTGCGCCGGATAACGGTTTAAGAGCCCTACGATGTCGGTGGCTTCCGCTGCCGCCGTCACGCGTTTTTTGATCTCATCCTTCGGCACCTTCTGGAGCTTTAAGGGATAGGCGATATTGTCAAATACCGTCATATGGGGCCAGATGGCGTAGCTCTGGAATATCATGGATACGCCGCGGTCCTTCGGCTTCTTTCCGATTACGTCTTCCCCGTCGATTAATATCTCACCGCCGCTGATATCCTCGAGTCCCGAAATCATGCGGATGGTGGTCGTCTTGCCGCAGCCGGACGGTCCCAGAAATACAATGAACTCTCCCTTCTCAATGGATAAATTCATATTATTAACAACCAGCGGACCATCTTTCGTATATTTTTTCTGCAAATTCTTGATTTCCAAATAGCTCATAAGCTTCCTCCTATAGTTCTACTCCGCCCCACATCTGACCGATATATTTTCTGATAATAAATGTAAACACCAGTGCCGGAAGGATCAGCACGATACTTCCTGCTGCCGCGTACTGGATTCCGCTTGAGGTGGTTCCGATCGCCTTATAGACAACCAGGGACAGCGTCTGGTTTTTATTGGTCAGGATCAGGGCTGAAATGGTATCATTCCAGGCTGTTAAAAACGAATACATCGAGCTCGCCGCCAGTGCCGGAAAGGCCAGCGGCAGAGTGATCTTCGCAAAAGTCTGCACACTGTTGGCCCCGAATATCATGGACGCCTCTTCCAGCTCCTTGTTGATTCCGATGAAGATACTGTTGGTGATCCATGCCGTCAGCGCGATATTAGGGACGGAATAGAGAAGCGCCAGACCGATTCTCGTATCAAAGAGGCCAAACTTAATCAAAAGCATTGCCATGGGAATACTGATTCCCACCACCGGGAACATGCGGACGATTAAAAGCGATACATTAATCTGTTCCTTAAATTTAAACTGGAACCTGGCCATTGCAAACCCGGCCAGACTGCCGATTCCCAGGGAAATCAGAATTGTGTAGAGTGAAACGATAATACTGTTTTTCAGCGCCCCGGCTGCGTTTGGCACGATACTGAAAAATGTCTTAAAATTATAGAATAAGTCCTTCTTATAGGTAAACTCCATGGGGCCATTGGTAAGAGTCTGCTTAAAATCCTGGACCAGCTCCTCGCCGGGCACGGTTACCGCATACTGTCTGGTAAAGTGCGCTTCCAGCTTGGAGGCTCTCTTTGTCGTGATAATAGATTCATATCCCTCGCCGCTGTCGTAGAAAATCTCGAATTCCCCCTCAGAAGTCGGCGCTACCTTGACGGTGACCGTGCGTTTTGGGATGAGCCGTTTGGGGAATTCCGTCATTTCGACGGAGTTGGAAAATGCAACCGTTGTAAATGCAAGAAGCGGAACCGCCACAAGGAGGACCATGGTCGCCAGTATCAGGGCCATAACGGTTTTCTGTACGATATTCAGTTTGTCCATCATTTTGCTGCCTCCTTCGCTTTAGCCAGGCGTTTCCCGCCTTTTTCGTGGGAACCGGCTCCCGCGCCCTTCGATACCTTCAAGTACACAACCGTCGCACACAGTACGATCAGAGTCGTTAAGAAGGAGAGCGTAAATGCGAGCTTCTGGCTCGTGTTGACACCGGGTACGGCTTCGACATAGAACGCGATTCGCTCCACCAGGAACGGAACCTTGCTGTATCCCAATACCATAACCGCAATCGACCACACCTGAATGGCCGCGATCAGTCTCATGATGATCGACGTGGTAATGGAAGGCTTTAAGATCGGAATCACGATATCCTTAAAGGTCTGCCATTTGTTGGCTCCAAAAAGGTATGCCGCCTCTTTTAACTCCCTCTGTACCCCCTGAAGTCCTGCGATTAAGATAATCATGACGGAAGGGGTTACGGTCCAGGTGTCTATGAGGATAATCAGAAAGACTGCGGACAGTCCCTCCGCCCCCATGAACACGATGGGCTTGTCGATTAAGTGTAATCCGATCAGAACGGTGTTGATCCAGCCATCTCTGACCAGTCCCGTCTTCCAGAGTATCGCTACTGCGGTAGGGGTAATGGCCATGGGAATCATGGAAATGAACATCAAAAGCTTGGAGCTTTTGAACTTTCTCGAAAGGAGTACGGCTAAGAGAAGCGCCAGAAAATATTGAAGCACAACCGAGACTGCTGCAAATGTTGCGGTGTTAAAAATTGCCGGGCCGATTAAGTCGGACTGGGCCATCAGCTTAAAGTTGCCAAGAAGTGTGAAATTGCCGTCAAAATCAGTAAAAACCTCTTTTACCCCCGACAGCACCGGCAGCAGCCAGAATACTGCATAAAAGAGGAATGCCGGGAGCAGAAGCAGATAGGGAATGCTTTTTTTACTGAATATTGCTTTTTTTGTCGTCTGTTTTGAATCGTTCTCGTTCAAATATATCCCCCATTCCTTTAGGCAGGGTAAACCTGTCTGTATAATAGAAAGGCCCGGAAACGCCCGGTGAAGGTCGCATTACCACACCGCAGCTTTCCAGGCCTTTGCATAATTGATTAGTTCTTCAATGCATCCAGCTTACTCTGCTCTTCTGCAAGGTAATCATCTCCAGGAACCGCTTTATTCTTTAATACATCGTTAAAAATATCACCGTAAAGCAGTTTTACCGCGTTCCAGTCAGAATACTCTGCTGCCGGTACACCGGTTACAATTGTGGTCTTTAACATTTCAATACCGGCTCTCATCACTACGTCGCTGGATTCCAGAATGTCGCCAACCTCTTCGATCGGGCTTAAGGATCCGCCGTAATTGGAACAGAATTCATAGTTTACTTCCGGATCTGCAATGTAATTGATAAATTTCTCTGCCAGTTCCTGATTCGGAGCACCCTGAGCGATGCCGTAGCACCATGCGCCTGATGTGGAGCCTGCGCCCTTGCTTCCCTTAGGAGCCGCGCCGATTACATAGTTGTTGGGAGCTGCGTTGTAGCTTGTACCAACAGGTGCCATATGGGCAAATGTCAGCCATACGTCGCCGCTGTTTAACGGATCTGTCGGTGCGGTGTACTGATCCTGCTCTGCGTAGAATCCATTGCCTGCCGCGATCTTGGCGATAATCCCCAGCGCCTCCTTGAATCCTTCAGAGGTAAATTCCGGGAAACCTCCGCCATAAGCCAGGCTCATGCCGCCCATCGGGTATAACAGCTGGGAGCTTGTTAAGTTGGCAGGCATCATGGTCTTTCCTTCGCCTTCACCGGCTGCGATCGCAACCGCCCAGTCTGCGTACTGTTCCCATGTGATACCGGAAACAACATCTTCTTCTGTCAGTCCGTCCGGAAGATAATCCAGGGCCTTCTTATTGGCACACGTTACGTATACATCGAAGGTAAACGGAGCGAAGTAGCGGACACCGTCTTTATTTGTTGTGTTGTCAAACATCTGGGTATAGGTCGATCCTGTGCTGTTTACCAGCTCTGTGATATCCTGCATCCAGCCGCCATTGACGTATGGCGCCATGTTTGCCGTGTCGGCGTAGATAATATCGGTTATGTAATTCTTGCCTTCCTGCTCCGACTGGATCTTCTTCACCGCGTCCGCCTGAGCTACAAAATCCACTTCTACGGTACAGTTATTCTCCTCTTCGAAGTTCTTGAAGAAGGTATCCATCAAATACTGCTTCTCATGAATTTCCGGAGTGCCGCTGTAGGTAACCTTTAAGACGTTCGTGCCGCCGGCTTCCTTCTTTGCTGCTTCCGTCGCCGGCGCCTCCGTGCTCTCTGCTCCGGCTGCCGCCGTCGTTGTCTCGGGAGCCTTTGTCTCAGCCGGCTTCGATGAGCATCCCGCCATGCTCGCCGTCGTTATCACTGCAAGACCAAGTGCCGCTAATTTCTTCGTTAAGTTTTTTTTCATTGTTCCCTCTCCTTTACCATTTGTTGATGATAACATTGTAACATTCCAACCTTCCCACTACAATGTGGCAGCGCCCAAACCCGGGCTACGCTTTTGTGCATTTGCACAATTGCCATTTTTACTTTTCACCGCCCATTTTAATCACGGCGATATAGAGCATCATCAAATCCTTCGCCCGTCTCGGGTTCCGGTTCAGCAGCTCTTCGATCTTTGCCAGACGATAGTTTAACGTGTTGCGGTGTATATGAAGCTTATCGCAGATCTGGGCATAGTTATCGTTATCTTCCACGTAAGCGGTTATCGTCTCCTTCAGGACGCCGTCCACATCCCGCTCCTCCAAAAGCTTCAGGATCTCTTCCAGCTCCCTGGTCACTTCTATATTATTAAGAAGACATTCCAGTGAAACCTCGTGGTAGCACAGAATCCGTTTGCGGATATTCAGCGCCCTGGCTATGTGAAACGTCTGCATGACGGAGTTTGTCGTTCTGCTGGCAATGACATCGGATTCACCAATATAACAGTTCTCCAGGTCTTTGCTGATATCCAGTATTTTCTCCAGACGCGATTCCAGCCTTTTATCCGACCGGAACAGAATCAGGACCTCCTCCATACCCTGACGCACGATGTACTCTCCCGCCGCCAGATGGCTTTTTATGGTTTCAATGATGCTGTAACGGATTCTGCTGCTGGTTATGACGACAGCGGTTCTCGGAATCTTCATATCGATGCCTAAATACGCCGCCTGGTCGTAAAATGCGTCATCGTACTGTTCTTTGCTTAAGCCGATCCATTCATACAGGAAATCCTTCAGACGGCTTTCCTTAATGGAGGACATATCGCTCAGCAGACGGTTTTCAATGGTCAGAACCGCGATGGATAAACAGATCTGCCCAATGGGCATCACTTCTTCCACGTCCCCGCCGATCGCAATCACGCCCAGTATGCTGTTGTTATAGATAATTGGAAGGCTGACTCCCTTCTGTTCCGTGGGAGTGCTCTCATATATCACATAGGCTTCCTTCCGCTTCAGTGCGGTCAGCGCTCCCTTGTGAAGCGTTCCCAGCGTGCTTTTGTCACCGCTTGCAAGGATCTCTCCGGCCGTGTCCGTAATGTTGATATTGCAGGGGATGATTTTCATAATCCCGTCTGCAATCTTTTGCGCATTCTCTGTGTTCAGATAATTTTCGTACATGTGATCTCCATCCCCTCTCTGGCAGTCCGTTCTTCGAATGGACTGCCAGACACCACGGCCGTTTTCTTCTTTCCATGATCCATAAAGGAAAAACGCATGGACTGCCAGTGGTCCGGCAGATGCGGAGTAAACCGATACGTTCCGCCATCCGTTTTCATCCCTGCAAATCCCCTCAGGATGCAGTTAAGGATCCCACCCAGCGATGCAGCGTGAATTCCTTCCGCAGAATCCTTATATCCCTCGCAGAGATCAATCTCCATCGCCTGACGGAAAAATTTCATCGCCATGTCCATTTCCCCAATCACGGCCTCCGCCTCGGCGTGAGCACAGAGGCTTAAGGAGGAATCGTGAGTGTTCAGTGCCTCGTAAAACTCCACGTTTTTCTTAACGGTTTCTGCGTCAAACCGGCCTGGCAGAAGCTCCAGCAGCATGACCACATCCGCCTGTTTCAGTACCTGCATGTCCACTACCTGGCTGCGGCTGTAGTCCTTTAAGATCAGCTGGCACACATCCGCATTCCTGTATTTCTCAATGTCCGGCAGCTTCTTTTTACTGAGGAAGGTGTCATCCTGCGGAATGATCTTCTCATCATTCGGCTCCGGCAGATAGAGGCAGCGAAGAAAATGGTCAAACCGCTCGCTCCATCCTTCCTCCCGGTAGGAATCCGCCAGAGGGTGTTTCCAGGAGGCCAGGACATCTCCCGCCGCTTTTACATTTTCATAAGCCATGTAGTTGGTATATGCGTTATTGTCCACATGCTCTGTGTACTCATCCGGACCAATCACATCACGAATCTCGAGACGGCCCTTCTCCTCGTTCCAGACAGCTCTGCTGTGCCAGAACACAGCGGTCTCCAGAATCATCCGGCATCCGTACTGCTCCATAAACTCCCGGTCGCCGGTCGCCTGATAGTAAGAAATCAGTCCATGAATGATATCCGCGGTCACATGGTGCTCCTTGATTCCCGACCATACCTTCGCGGCCTTTCCCGTATGGATGTCGATTGCCGCGTAAAGAGGCGTTTCCTCCTCGCCGGAGGACGCCGCCTCCCAGGGATACATGGCTCCGGAGTATCCGTACTCTTCTGCCTTCTTCCGCGCCCCTGCAAGGCCATGGTACCGGTAAAGCAGCAGATTCCTCGCTGTCTCCGGAAACATATAAATAAAAAATGGCATGATGAAGATCTCCGTATCCCAGAAGACATGGCCCTTATAGCCTTCCCCGGTCAGTCCCTTTGCAGCCGCACTGCAGTAACAGACGTCCCAGGGAACCATACCCGCCAAATGATACTCTGCGAATTCCACGGCGGCCCGCTCTTCCTTCGATGCCCCGGTGATCTCAATGGCCGCCATATCCCAGAATCGGTCAAATGCCTCTCTGTGGCGGCGGTTCAGCCCGCCCCAGCCAGCCTCCTCCGCTTCCTCCAGGACATCCGTCATCTCCGTCACGGTCTGACCGGCCGTCTTTCCGGCAGCTTCTTCGCCGTTTTCCACATAAAACAGCGTATACTTACAGATTGTCCACACCTCTCCCGGCCGAAGCTCTTTTTTAAAGTCCTGACAGATTCCTCTCCGTTCCAGATGAAAGGCCGCCGTCTCACGGCTTTCGCCTGTGCTGCATACCGTCATAACAGATAGTATCTGCCCATCGTCGCATCCGCATTCCAGGAACATCCGTTTTTTTTCAAATACTCTGGCCTCCATATGGTCGAAATGGGACACTCCGCTGTTTGTAATCTGTCCGTTGATTCCGGTGGAAAGCTCCAGAATACCGCCTTTCTCACAGGAGACCGACAGCTGATGGCAAAACAGCCGCCGGTTGTCCACAGATGCGAATCTCCTGGAGGTAAGCGTGACACTACCGGCCGCCTTCATTTCGCATCCGATCCGGCTCTCCAGCTCACCGTATCTTGTATACAGAGAGCGGTCGTAATCCGTCAGACAGCAGGAATCCAGCCGCAGGTTCTCCCCATTAATACGAATTCTGAATTCGGTAACATCGGGGCAGTTCACCAGCTCCGTCACCTCAAGAACACCGGCCTTATGGTACAGGCCGCCGATAAAGGTTCCCCTCGACTCATCGAGCTGCTTCGTCTCGAAAGACGCCCGGATACCCAGAAAGCCGTTGCACTGTGCGAAAACGGCTTCTGTCTTTCTGTTATAATCCGGATTCCGCTCCGGCTCATAAAAACGGAATCCTTTTTCCTTCTCCTCTATTTTGTAATAGATCATAGATTTCCATTCCCATATATAACCGGTCTTCCCGTTCCAGCGGATCGGTATAAACCGGTAATCAGCTTCTGCACATAAACGGCCTGATCCGGCGTAACAAGAATATCCGCCCGGCCCATGCAGCTCTCCACAAAGTTTCTGATGCAGTCGTAATGCCAGTCCTTCGTCTCATCGAAGGGATAGACCGCGTTCACCTGCTGCCCGTCCTCATCGCCGTAGATTCCTAAGGGAAACACGCTGATTCCCCGTTTGCTGCCGTACAGGCGGACATTTCTCTCTTCCTTATCGGCGATATTGACCGCAAATGAGGTTCTTATATGTAAGGAACCGCCATTGGAAAATCGAATGAATCCGAACAGGCCGTCCTCCACGCCGAATCTGGCGCCGTCCCAGCTTCCCATGAAGCCCGTTCCGCCCTGTTTTCCGATCAGGTCCGAGGAGGAGGCGCAGACATAGGATACTTCCGGGTAATCCAGCAGCCAGGCGGCCAGATCCAGCATGTGAGCGCCGATATCGATCAGCGGACCGCCTCCCTGCATCTCCGGGTTTGTGAAATTGCCCCATCCCGGAATCCCTCTTCGCCGAAGCCAGGTCACGTCCCCGGCGTACAGAGTTCCCATCTCACCGGCTTCGATCTTTCTCTTCAGAAAGGCGATCTTTTCCGCATGGCGGAAATGAAACCCAAACGTTAAGATCTTTCCGCACCGCCCTGCGGTATCCCGCATTTTCTCCGCTTCTTCCTCCGTGATCGCCGGCGGCTTCTCACACAGGACGTGGCAGCCGTGTTCCAGGCAGAGACACGTCATATCACAGTGAAACTTGTTCGGCACACAGATGCTGACCGCGTCCGGACGGACCTCCTCAAGCATGGTCCCGGCATCCGTGTACCAGGATGGAATCTGAAACTCATCGGCCGCCATTTTCGCCGCGTCCGGATTCACATCGCAGACCGCGCTTACCTCCACGTCCGGGAGGCTCTTATAATGATTGATATGGGAGGTCCGGGCTACTTGCCCGGACCCGATAACTGCTACCTTAAGTTTGCTCATGGCCTTCTCCCTGTATTGCAATTGCTGGTTATGCATGAAATGATTTACATAAACTGCTTTACATAAACTGCTTCATATAAGCAATGGAATCCACATAGACCTTCAGCGGATCTTCGCCGCGGATTCTTCCCTCATTCACAACCGCTCCGTCGTATCCAATCCTCTTTAACGTCTCCATATGGCGTCTGAAATCAATGCTTCCCGTACCCGGCTGGTATCTGTGATTCTCCGCGATGTGGATATGGCCGATATAATCCTTATATTTTTCCAGCGTCTCGGAGATATCATCCTCCTCGATGGACATATGATAGAAATCGCCCGTAATCTTCACCATCTCAAATTTTCCTTCGTCGATGATGGAAACTGCGTCTTCCGTCGTATTTAACATATGGTCCTGATACCGGTTTAACGGCTCTAAGTAGATGTAGATGCCGCACTCCTTCGCCGTCTCCTCAAGCTGGCTCAAAGAATCCAGAATTGCCTTTCTGTCCCCTTCCCGGCTTCTCGGAGATACCATTGGAGGAAGGCGGTATGTAAACATGCCCCAGGCCGCAGGAACCACCACGCCGGTTCCTCCCACTTCCTTTAAATTCCGGATGATCACCTTCAAATCGGCGATGCCGTTCAATCTCTTCTCCTCGATAAAATCGCCGATCCAACCGCGGTATCCGCCGCAGGCGCTGGAAACCGGAAGGCCGGAAGCTTCGACTGCCCGTTTAATCTCGTCCGGCTTTTCCATCAGCACCTTTCCATCGATCTCAAAGCATTCAAAGCCGATTGATTTTACAAATTTAAATTTTTCTGTCAGGTCCTGCGGGAAAAAATCCCTGTCCTGTGTACCAAGCAGCATCATTCTTCACCTCCAAATGTAACGCCCATCTTTATGCTCTTTTCCTGTTCCTTATCCATATAAGTGCAGATGCCCTCTGCTGAATCTTCAAATTTCACGACCGGATCGATGATCTCGGAGCAGTCTAAATATCCGCTCATCAGCATATCCCAGACCACATCCTCGATTCTCTTTCTGTTCCACCTTGGATAATCCGGATTCGGTTCGCTGCACGCTCTTGAAAAAACGATCTTGCCGTAATTATAATGAGCTTCCTGTCCCAGCCAGAGCCCCGCCGGAAATGGCTTTGCAAATGCCAGATAAGCGATAGTTCCGCCGTATGCCAGCCCCTTTAACGCGGACTGAAGGGCCTGCACGCTGCCGCTGGTCTCCAGAATCGCATCCGCACCCATCTTTCCGGTAATACGTTTGATCTCGTATCCCACGTCACAGGCGGTCGGGTCGAAGCAGTAATCGGCACCGTACTTTCCTGCAATCTCTCTTCTCTTTTCAATGGGGTCCACCGCAATTACGATGGAGGCGCCTGACTTCTTTGCCATCTGTACCGCCAGCTGTCCGATGGCGCCCAGTCCGATCACGACCACATTGTCGCCGGAGCGGACGTTGGCGTCACGAATTCCGCCCAATGCGAACTGTGCCGGATCGTAGCAGACGGCATTTTTCGCGGAAGCTTCCCTGCTCATCTTTCTTAGCTTATAGTTGTCCACGGCATTGACAATCTCTGTCTCCTTAATCGGTCCGTAGGAACAGACTCTGTCGCCTACCGCATATTCCGTAACATCAGCGCCTGCCTCAATGATGGTTCCGACAAACATATTGCCGATAGGAAGATCGCCGAACTCAATTCCGCGCGGCTCATCCGCGTCTCTCTCCACAAATACCTTCCAGTCATTATCGAATTTTCCATCGATAAATGGTGTTGTGCCTCTGAAATCGGCTAACTCCGTTCCATGCTTCGGTGCGGCAAACTCTACCTTCACTTTCACTTCGTTGCTCTGAATCGGTCTGTCCTCATAATCCTTTAATTCGGCTACTCTCGGCGCCGTAGCTACAAGCTTCTTCATGATGCTTCCTCCAAACTCTTCTATTATATAGACTTTTTAATTTTCTTTACTCTGTCCCGGCTGCGCCGGTACTTCTGGTCGATTCCCGTTCCTTAATGGTGGATGGCAGGAAAATCTGCTCGCGGATCAGTGCCTCATGACACTGCTTCTTTTGAAGAAGGGACTGGAGCAGGGTGATGCAGTTCTCCGCCAAACCTTCAAAGTCCTGACCCAGAGACGACAGGGACGGATATGCTTCCTCGTTGACGGCCAGATCGTCTGCCGACAACACGCCCAAATCCTGGGGGATTCTGTATCCGCACTCGGCTGCGGCCCTGTAGATTCCCAGGAAACGGTTGTCTCCATTTGTGAAAATACTGTCTGCTGCCCCTTCCTGCAGCAGCTCCCTGGTTCTTTCATACGCGGTCTTTGCGTCTTTTACGCCGTAAACGACGCGGCCTTCCGGGACTGCCTTTAAAAAGCCGCCGACACGCAGCTTCGTAGAATAGAAATTCGCGTCATTGGTCAGGTAACAAATCTTTTTAAAGCCTTTCTCTTTTAAGTATCCGCCTCCCTCTAACCCCACATCGAAGTTGTCAAGGCTGACCGCCGGTATATCCTGTTCCTCCGGCTGTCCGAGGACTACGTACGGAGTTCCGGTCCGTTTCAAATACTCGATTCTCTGATCTTTTGCCATATGTTCCAGCAGTATGGCGCCATCAGCGATACCACTGGAAAGCAGGTAAAATCCATCCGTCTCATCTTCCAGAAAACCGTGGCTGTCGGATGGAGACACAATGATCTTCAAACCGATACCGCTGGAATAGCGGAACAGATACTTAAGCATCTCGCTTCTCCATAAGTTCATATAATCGCCGTTGTGCTTGTCCAGAAAAACAATGATAATATTGGTTCTGTTCTGTTTTAAACCTTTGGCCAGAAGGTTTACCTGGAAGCCGCACTGCTCCATTGATTTCCGCACCGCGTCCCTCGTCTTCGGACTCACCTGCTCGGGATGATTTAATACCCTGGATACCGTCTTCAAAGACACGCCGCAGTGCTCGGCTATCTGCATCATATTTGCTTTTTGAATCTCAACCACCCTCTCTCCGTTTAATTTTGTCCTATGTTCTGTTTCATTTTGTCCTACGTTGTCATTTTAAAACAAACCATTTTCTTTGTCAATTTGCCGGGGCATTCTTTATGCATTTATTTGAATTCTCATTCAGCGATTGTGCAGATGCACAAAGGGGCGGCGGCCTTTGAAAAAGAAACCGGACCCCGGCGCTTTTCTTTCAGCGCGCCGAGGTCCGGCTCTCTTATTTTCCTATGAAATCATCAGACCCGCTCCCGGTCCCAGAGGCAGTCCGGCCCCCATCCACAGGATGAGCAGCAGCGACCAGCCGATCAGGAAACAGATGCAGTATGGAAGCATGGTGGATACCAGCGTCCCGATCCCGGAATTGTCATCATACTTCTTAGCAAAGACCACCACCATGGCAAAGTAGGCCATCAGCGGCGTAATCAGGTTGGTAGCAGAATCCCCGATGCGGTACGCCACCTGGACCAGTTCCGGCGAGTAGCCCAGCAGCATAAACATGGGTACGAAAACCGGCGCCAGAATCGTCCATTTGGCGGAGGCGGAGCCCATGAACAGATTGATGACCGCTGCCAGCAGAATAAAAAGTACCATCAGAACCGGCCCTCCCGCCCCGATATGGCCCAGAACGTCTGCCCCCTTCAGCGCCAGGATCGTCCCCAGCTTCGTATAATTAAAGTAGCTGATAAACTGAGCCGCCGCAAATGACAGGGCAATATAACCGCCCATGGCCTCCATATTGCTTCCCAGCTGGGCGCAGACATCCTTCTCGCCTTTGTATGCGCCGGAAACACGGCCGTAAACCACGGAAGGCACGAAGAACAGCAGGGCGATCAACACGATCAGGCCCGTCATAAACGGAGAAGAGGAAATCAGACTTTTCGTCTCCGGGTTCCTGAAAAAGGAATTCTGCGGCCATGCCAGCAGGGCGATAGCCGCGGCCAGTACAAGAAAGCTTATATTGGCAAGGCGGAGCGCCTTTCTCTCCCGCCCGGTCAGAGACACGGCCGCGCCGCCTTCGCTTTCTTCCCCGTAAGTCTGTTTTACGCTTCCAGCCAGACGCGGTTCCACGATCCGGTCCGTCACCCAGCTGCCCAGCGCCACGATCAAAAAGGTGGACACGATCATAAAATACCAGTTTGCGGACGGCTCCACAACGTAGCCGGGGGAGACCAGCTGCGCCGCCTCGGAGCTGATACCAGCCAGCATGGGATCCAGCGTTCCGATTAGCAAATTGGCGGAGAAGCCGCCGGACACACCGGCAAACGCCGCGGCAATTCCGGCGATCGGATGGCGGCCGCATGCCAGAAACACCATTGCTCCCAACGGAATCAGCACCACATACCCTACGTCCGAAGCCACATTAGACATGACACCGAGAAATACTAACATGGGCGTTACCAGCTTCGCGGGCGTAACCGACACCGTCTTCTTCAGCAGCGCCGACAAGTATCCGCTGCCCTCTGCGCAGCCCACGCCCAGCATAGTCACCAGAACCACGCCCAGCGGAGCAAACTCCGTAAAATTGGTTACCATATGAGTCAGCATATATACGAGACCGTCGCGGTCCATCAGGCTGACCACCGACACGGTCTGCGTCGTCACTTCCATTGTCGTACTGTCTATCACTTCGCCTTCCGCCGAAATCCCGGCCGCAGCCAGGATTCCCGATAATAAGACGATAAAAAGGGCAAGCGCTGCGAACATAGTAATCGGATGAGGCAGCCGGTTGCCCACTTGCTCTACGGTATTGAGGAAACGGAAAACCAGTGATTTTCTTTCCTTTTTCCCTTCATTCTGTTTCATATAGAATAAACACCTCCTCGGTCTTTTCTATTTTTACCAGAATGAGGTATAGTTATGTATGCGTTTTACTTTACTTTTTTGTGATTATTTTAAATTTATTAAATATCGTCCCCTGCGGCTTTACCGTAAACTCCATCTTCTTTTTATTCCCCGGATGAGTAAAGGCAAGCTTCCAGGCGCAGAGAGCTACGTTTCTCTGGCCGGCCACCTTCGGTCCGGCCGGATTGTATTTCAAATCGCCCAAAAGCGGAGTTCCATGTCCGGAAAACTGAACGCGGATCTGATGGTGGCGTCCTGTCTTCAAATCGATTTCCACGAGGCAGAGCGGGCCCTCCTCTCCCTCCAGCTCCTCCAGGACCCGATAGCTTAATTCCGCCCTCTTCGCATCGGTTATCCCCTTATCCACAATTTTAGAAATATTATTTTTCCCGTCTTTCCACAAATAATCCACGTATGTCCCAAAGTTATCCACAGGTTTTCCACAAATAACAGCCAGATACTTTTTCTCCATCTGATGCCCGGAAACCTGCTTACTTAAAGCCCCCGCAGCTTCTTTTGTTTTTCCAAAAACAAGTATTCCACCAACCGGCTTATCCAGCCTGTGGATAACTCCCACATATGGTTCCCCCTTTTTTGGGGACAAACTGTTGATATGTTTCTTCACTTCACTGACCATGTCCGGCTCAAAGGTCCGGTTGGACTGCGACTCAATTCCCACCGGCTTTTCCACAACAATGATCTGGTCATCCTCATACAGTATATTCAGCATCCTTATTACTCCTGTTTTTTATGTTCTCTGCTTCTGCCCAGTCCTCGCTTTCGCTCGCTTCCTGCTTCTGCCCGGTTACCATTTCTTACACGTCTCTACTCAGCCCACTCCTTCATCATCACTCCCACGGACCGGCTCATCTCCGCGCTGAAATCCGAATTCCATTTCCGCTTGCAGAATGCACGCAGCCAGCGGTCAAATTCTTCTTCTGTCTTTCCCTGGCGGTCTGATAAAACCGATGCATACTCCTCTGCTTCCATCTGACGGTATGTATTCTCAGATACCACCGCCGCTTCCGGCAGACGAACCGGCTTTTCGCGTTCCTGCTGCTGCTTTGTCGGGTAGCCGAACACTACCATGGCGGTAGGTACCACATACTTTGGCAGATGAAGCAGCTCCCTGTGCGTCTCGTACCGCTCCAAAATATCTCCAATATAACAGGATCCAAAATTCCCAGGGCAGAAGCCGCCACCACCGCGTTCTGGGCAGCGATCAGCGCGTCGCAGGAGGCCAGCATAAAGTCTCCAATGCCCGGCTTTCTGACTTCCTCCTCATGCTGTAAAAACAGGTCGTACCATTTCCGGTAATCGGCACAGAATACCAGTACCATCGGTGCTTTGGCAATAAACGGCTGGTTGTCACAGGTAACCGCCAGCGTGTCCTTGAGCTTCTGGTCCGTCACATCGATAATAGAGTAAAGTGTCATATTGCCTGCGCTTGGAGCCTGGATCGCCGCCTGAATTACCATCTCCTTCTTCTCCGGTTCGATGGGCCGTTCCTCATAGGCGCGAACGGATTTTCGCTCATATAATTCCTGTATAGTCTGATTCATATTGTAATTTCCTCCCTGCATAAAGTATATAAGTATATTACACTGTTTTTTAAATTATTTCAGTATAATCTTATTTTTTCTTGTACATTATTTTCTTAAAAATTTTTGCAAATCCATTGCATTTTTCTCTCACAAGTTGTATAGTATATAAAAAGAGAACATGTAGTTTTCAAAACTATGTCATATATTTTTCATTAATTGGCAAGGAGGAGACATTATGAAATTTAAAATCAAGGACCCCGGAAGCGCAATCACACATTTTATCGGCATGCTCATGGCACTGTTTGCCGCCGCACCGCTTCTCTTAAAAGCGTCGGCCGACGACAGGCTCCACCTCGCTGCCCTGTCCATATTTATCATCAGTATGATCCTGCTTTACGCGGCAAGCACCATCTATCACACACTGGATATTTCTCCAAACGTCAATAGGATTCTAAAGAAAATTGACCATATGATGATTTTTATACTGATTGCCGGAACGTATACTCCGGTCTGCTTAATCGTCCTGGGTGACCGGACCGGCTGGGGACTTCTGGCACTGGTATGGGGAATCGCGATAGCCGGTATTGTCATCAAGGCCTGCTGGATCTATTGTCCCAAATGGTTCTCCTCTGTACTCTACATCGCCATGGGCTGGGTTTGTGTCCTGGCATTTACAAAGATCATCAATGCCCTTCCGCGGGCTGCATTTGGCTGGCTTCTGGCCGGCGGTATCATCTACACAGTGGGCGGTATCATCTATGCACTGAAGCTGCCGATCTTCAACTCGAGGCATAAATATTTCGGCTCTCATGAGATTTTCCACTTATTCGTTATGGGCGGCAGTCTCTGCCACTACATTATGATGTATCAGTTTGTAGCATAAGAAAACAAAGAGTCCGGCCCGCTGGACTCTCGCGCCGGAGCGAGGCTGCTTCAGCAACCATATTTCCCTGGCGCGAAGTGCGCATCCCGCCCGAAAGGCATTATATGTAATAAGGGCACTTTCCTATTACAAAAAACCGCAGTTCTTTTCCAATAATCCGAAGAGAACTGCGGTTTTTATTTGTCCAGATACCTCCGCCGGTTTACCATTCATCACACCGTGCAGTACCAGTATTACAGCGGACTGCCAGCCACCAGTTTCAGCTTGTCCTTCCTGGATAGCTTCTTGATGGCGGCCTCACGCCTCATGGCCTCCTCTTTCGTCTCAAAAATCTCATAATACGCCAGAGACACCGGTCTGCGCGCCTTGGTGTACTTGGCGCCCTTCCCCTCGTTGTGCGCCTTTAAGCGCTTGTCCAGCTGGTTTGTCCAGCCGCAGTACAGCGTATCGTCTGCACATTTCAACAAATATGTATAATTCATCTTCCGTTGCTCCTGTTTCTGAAATTTCACATTCCCGATCACTCACACCTTTGCCGCATCTAACAGCTCGGACGACGTCCTGCATCTGCCGCCCTGATCCATGTTATGTAAACGGTAATCACGTCTTGCAATCACGTCACTACCGTCCAGGAATGTTCCCCTGTCATCTATTTCAAGCACCAGCTGGATGCGTTATGGCGCCGTCTGGGGTACTGCATAGCTATAATATATTATATAACAGAAGGGGCGGATGTGTGAACACAAAATTTCCAAATCCACTGGAATTATCGTTGTAGTTCACAGCCCTGTCGTCCACTGCTTCCCGGTCTGCCCCGGCTGGCTCATGCGC
>ERZ791895.39-NODE-39-length-136770-cov-20.586732_pt1 | contig 136770 bp, 134 predicted proteins | sample MGYA00510153_ERZ791895 | MGnify/ENA primary metagenome ERZ791895 (study PRJEB30046, sample SAMN00792064) | human gut metagenome | study: EMG produced TPA metagenomics assembly of the A metagenome-wide association study of gut microbiota in type 2... | reverse complement strand
AAATTGCTATGGCAAAGGCAGTGAAAACCATTGGAGTACTTACCAGCGGAGGCGACGCGCCGGGAATGAACGCGGCCATCCGCGCGGTTGTAAGGACTGCTATCAATAAGGGCCTTAAGGTAAAGGGCATCATGCGCGGATACGCAGGCCTGCTGGAGGAGGAAATCGTGGACATGGAGTCCACCAGTGTGTCTGACATCATCAACCGGGGCGGCACCATCCTTTACACGGCAAGATGCAAGGAGTTTACCACAGCGGAAGGCCAGCAGAAGGGCGCTGATATCTGCCGCAAGCATGGCATTGACGGAATGGTGGTCATCGGAGGAGACGGTTCCTTCCGGGGCGCGGGAAAGCTGTCTGCCCTGGGCATCAATACAATCGGCCTTCCGGGAACCATTGACCTGGATATTGCCTGTACCGATTATACCATTGGTTTTGACACGGCTGTCAACACGGCCATGGAAGCAATTGATAAGATTCGTGATACATCCACATCCCATGAGCGGTGCAGTATTGTGGAGGTTATGGGGCGCAACGCCGGATACATCGCACTGTGGTGCGGCATTGGAAACGGTGCGGAGGATATTCTTCTTCCGGAGCGCTATGACGGCAACGAGCAGGCCCTGATTAACCGGATTATCGACAACCGCAGGCGGGGCAAGAAACACAACATCATTATCAATGCAGAGGGAATCGGCCATTCCGGTTCCATGGCAAAGCGCATTGAGGCTGCCACGGGCATCGAGACAAGGGCCACCATCCTGGGCCACATGCAGCGCGGCGGAACGCCTACCTGTAAGGACAGGGTATATGCCTCCATCATGGGCGCCAAGGCGGCAGAGCTTCTGGCCGTAGGCAAGAGCAACCGTCTGGTGGCCTATAAGCACGGTGAGTTTGTGGATTTCGATATCCAGGAAGCCCTGAATATGACAAAGGACATCCCGGAAGAGCAGTATGAGATAGCCAAGATGCTGATCCGCTAATCCGGTAGATGAGAACATAAACGACGATAGAATGGAAAGTCCGCCGCCTGTCACAGGCAGCGGACTTTTGTGGAGAGATGAGATGAAGGATACGACAGTGCTCTGCGGAGCCAATTCCTATGAACAAAAATATTATTTTAACCAGGATTTCAAATCCCTGCCACAGTCCATAAGGGACGAACTCCAGATCATGTGTGTGCTCTATACAGAGGATGTGGGCGGCGTGCTGACCATGGAATTTGACGAAAAAGGAAACCTGGAATTCAGGGTAACCTCAGAGGAAACGGATTATCTCTTTGACGAGATAGGAAGCGTCCTTAAAATCAAGCAGTACCAGGAAGAGAAAAAAGAAATGCTGGAAGCGCTGGAACTGTATTACAGGACATTTTTCCTGGGCGAGGACATAGATATAGAGGATGACGGGGAAGATTAAATGAAACTTAGGATTGGAAACACAGTTCTTGAGAATAATGTAATACTGGCGCCCATGGCGGGCGTCACGGATCTGCCCTTTCGGGTGCTGTGCCGGGAACAGGGGGCTGGCTGCGTGGTGACGGAGATGGTCAGCGCAAAGGCGGTTCTGTACAACAACAAAAACACCAGGGAACTGCTGCAGATAGACCCGGCCGAGCGCCCCGCAGCCGTGCAGCTCTTTGGCTCGGAGCCGGACATTATGGCGGAGATTGCGGCCAGGCTGGAGGAAGGACCCTATGATTACATTGATGTGAACATGGGATGCCCTGTGCCGAAAATCGTCAACAACGGCGAGGGGTCCGCGCTGATGAAGAATCCTGAACGGGCAAAGGAAGTGCTGACCGCCATGGTGAAAGCGGTGAAAAAGCCCGTGACTGTGAAATTCCGCAAGGGGTTCAACGACCTCTCTGTCAATGCCGTGGAATTTGCTAAGATGGCGGAAAGCTGCGGCGTTGCAGCGGTGGCTGTCCATGGGCGCACCAGGGAGCAGTATTATTCAGGAAAGGCGGACTGGGACATCATCCGTCAGGTGAAGGAGGCCGTACGGATCCCTGTCATTGGAAACGGGGATATCTTTACGCCGGAGGACGCCGGCAGGATGCTTAAGGAGACAGGATGCGACGGCATTATGGTGGCCAGGGGAGCCAAGGGGAATCCGTGGCTGTTCGGCCGGATTAACCACTATCTGGATACAGGGGAGGTTCTTCCGGGACCTTCCATGGCTGAGATAAAGGCCATGATTCTGCGGCACGGCCGGATGCTGGTACAGTTCAAGGGAGAAGGGGTTGCCATGCGGGAAATGAGGGGCCATATGGCCTGGTATACAAAAGGAATGCCCCACTCAGCCACACTGAGGAATGAAATCAACCAGGTGGAGACATTGGAGGGGTTCGTGGAGCTTCTGGACAGGAAAATCCAATCTTGACAATGGACACATTTTCCTATATAATACTCAGAATGTGTGGACATTAAGAATGATACTCAAGTGAAATCAACATAAATTAAGAATTAAAGGAAGGAAGCGGGTAAGATGGCAGATAAGAAACATATTTTGACATATGCCGGACTCAAACAGTACGAAGATGAACTGCAGAATCTGAAAGTTGTCAAGAGAAAAGAAGTTGCGCAGAAGATTAAGGAAGCAAGAGAGCAGGGCGATTTGTCCGAGAATGCAGAGTATGATGCGGCCAAGGATGAGCAGAGGGACATTGAGCTGCGTATCGAGGAACTGGAGAAGCTTCTTAAGAACGCCGAAGTCGTGGTAGAGGATGAAATCGACCTGGATAAAATTAATATCGGATGTAAGGTAAAGCTTTTGGATGTGGAGTATGACGAGGAGATGGAGTTCTATATCGTTGGATCCACTGAGGCCAACAGCCTTCAGAATAAGATAAGCAACGAATCACCGGTAGGCCGTGCCCTGATTGGCAAGGTAGTGGGTGACTGCGTAGACGTGGAGACCCAGGCAGGGGATATCCAGTATAAGGTGCTGGAAATCCAGAGGGTTTCATAAATCTAACACAAAGGAGTTAAGGACGTGGGAGAACAGCAAAAGGTTAATCAGGCAGATACAGATTTAAATCACGTGCTGAAGGCGCGCAGGGATAAGCTGGCGGAGCTTCAGGCGGCTGGAAAGGATCCTTTCCAGATTACAAAATATGATGTGACTGCCCACAGCATGGATATCAAGGATAACTATGAGCAGTGGGAGGGGAAGGAAGCAGCCATTGCCGGCCGTATGATGTTCAAACGCGTCATGGGTAAGGCTTCCTTCTGCAATGTACAGGATTTAAAAGGCAGCATTCAGGTCTATGTGGCAAGGGACAGCGTGGGTGAGGAGTCTTATAAGGATTTCAAGAAAATGGACATCGGCGATATCGTGGGTGTGAAGGGAACTGCCTTTACCACCAAGACAGGCGAGATATCCATTCATGCCACAGAGGTGACCCTTCTTTCCAAGAGCCTTCAGGTGCTTCCTGAGAAGTTCCATGGCCTGACAGATACGGATATGCGTTACCGCCAGCGCTACGTGGACCTGATCATGAACGCAGAGGTGAAGGATACCTTCATCAAGCGTTCCAGGATACTGGCTGCCATCCGCAAATATCTGGGCGGAGAGGGCTTTATGGAAGTGGAGACCCCTATGCTGGTTTCCAATGCAGGCGGCGCTGCCGCAAGGCCTTTCGAGACCCATTTCAATGCCCTGGATGAGGATTTAAAGCTTCGTATATCCCTGGAGCTTTATCTGAAGAGGCTTATTGTAGGCGGACTTGAGAGGGTTTATGAGATTGGGCGCGTGTTCCGCAACGAAGGCCTGGATACCAGGCACAACCCGGAGTTCACCCTGATGGAGCTGTATCAGGCGTATACGGATTACAACGGAATGATGGACCTGACCGAGAAGCTGTACCGTTTTGTGGCTCAGGAGGTACTGGGTACCACCACCATTACTTATAAGGGCGTGGAGATGGATTTAGGCAAGCCCTTTGCACGCATCACCATGGTGGACGCGGTTAAGAAGTATGCCGGAGTGGATTTTGACAAGATTCATACCCTGGAAGAGGCCAGAGCCATTGCCAAGGAAAAGGGAGTGGAGTTTGAGGGGCGTCATAAGAAGGGCGACATCCTGAACCTGTTCTTTGAGGAGTTTGCGGAGGAGCACCTGGTCCAGCCCACCTTTGTTCTGGACCATCCGGTGGAGATTTCTCCTCTGACCAAGAAAAAGCCGGGCAACCCGGACTACGTGGAGCGCTTTGAGTTCTTCATGAACGGCTGGGAGATGGCCAACGCCTACTCTGAAATCAATGACCCCATTGACCAGAGGGAGCGGTTTAGAGCCCAGGAAGAGCTTCTGGCCCAGGGCGATGAGGAAGCCAACCATACGGACGAGGACTTCTTGAATGCGCTGGAGGTAGGTATGCCTCCGACGGGAGGAATCGGATTCGGCATTGACCGTATGGTCATGCTGCTGACGGATTCACCGGCCATCAGGGATGTGCTGCTGTTCCCCACGATGAAACCATTGGACTAAAATTCTACAACATATTGTGTCGGACGAACAATGACGACACAAGATGTAGTGAAAAGGGCTTGCAACTACAACTTTTCTACAACTTTTGCTTGAAAGCAGACGGCTTCAGACGGGCCAAAATGAAGGGCAAATCCGCGTTTTAGATGCGGATTTGCCCTTTTTTGTAATTTTCACATCAGCACCAGATTTCCCTTGATCACTTCTGCTTTTTCCTTCATGTTTTCCTGCGTGATATGGGTGTAGATGTCCATGGTGGTGGAGAAATCAGCATGTCCCATTACTTGCTGGATGAACTTGATGTCGTTTGTGCTCTCGCAAAGTCTGGTGCAGAAGGTGTGCCGTAAATTATGTACGCTGAAATGAGGCAATAGACTCGGCTCACGGTCTTCCAATTCTGCTTGGTCCATTTCTTCGGCGTTGTAGGCGTTAGAGATGCGCTCAATGGCCCGGTTGATGTTGTGGGCACTGAGAAAGTAACCAGAGCGGTTTCGAAAGAGGAAACCATGATATCCATTCATCACGAGATCCTCCGGATACAAGGTGTCCATCACTTCAATCAGAGCACGGAGCTGTTCAGCAACCTCCGGATACAGGATAGGAATAGTGCGAGTACCGCTTGCCGTTTTGGGAGTGGTAATGTGAAAGCCTGCTTTCCCATCAATGACCCGGTAAATCAAGTTGTGATTCACGGAGATTGTGTTGTTCTCCAGGTCCACATCGTTTTTCGTTAATCCAGTACACTCTCCCACGCGCAGTCCCGTACCGAGTAACACGACCATGACGGGCAGCCAATGACTATACATCGGCGATTTGGAAGTGAAGCGAAGGAAGTTCTTCTGCTGCTCCTTGGTCAACGCAATCCTTGTTTTTGCAGGCTTTCCGCTTCCCTCGGCTTTTAGAGAACGGTAGACACCCTTACTGGGATTCTTTCTGATATAGTCATCATCGACTGCCAATTCAAGTGCGGGATGAACCAGATTATTGATGCTTTCCAGCGAGTTGATTGCAAAGCCTTTTTTCAAAAGCTTCGTGTAAAATGTCAGGATATCGCTTTTACGAATATTGGGCAGGGGAGTGTTAGCAAACGGCTCGTCCTTAATATAACTGCTCCAAAGGTATTCGTAATTTGCCCGCGTGGAAGCCTTCAACTGGAGTTTCGTATCCATGAGAACTTTGAACATATCATTTAGGGTGATTTTCATAGCCTCCTGGGTGCGGATGCCGTCATCGGCATCTTTGGTGAGCTGCTTTTCCTTTGCGCGAAGAGCAGCCAAGTCACTATCATAAATGTACTTTTTCTTTTTTCCCAGCATGTAGACAAACATATAGCTGCCGTCTGACCGCTGGGTTTCGCCTGGCCGCAGATTACGGCCCTTATTGTCTTTTCTCACTTTTGGCATCTGATAATACCTCCTGATGAACGATGCGCTGTTTGACCAATGTGGCCATGGTTTCTATCAACATGAAATCTCGTACAGGTATTCCTTCACGCGCTGGACGCTCCAAAGGACACGAGAATTCATGGTAATGCGTGCGTGGGCGAGATCGCCAATTTGTACGGCGGTGTGCCGCCCACAGTCGAGCAGTTTGCAGAGCGAATCGGTATCGACGGCCAAGCACTGCTCAGGTGAAAGATCATTTGGTTTCTTCTTTTCCATAATTGCCCTCCTTTTTTGCAATTACATATATCCCCTACGGTTGTAGAGAAAGGTTTTCAACAAAAACAATGAAGTCATACAAATTCATCAAGAGGCAAGTAGTCTTTTCCAAAGGCCATTTCCTGCGCCGGGGCTTCCGCCGCGTTTTTTCAGGCTGCCGCTGTGCGGCAATTAAGCTGTGGGTGCGCAGAAAAGCAACACTATCCGCAGCGCCTGTATAACTCCAAGGGAAAAGGTTATGGGATTTGTCAAGGTACAAAAAGAGTGTGCAGACCAACAGGAAAACCATGTCATGTCTGTACACCCTTATAAATAGTGGATCGGAGCTGAATTTCTGCACTTTTTTGATTTTAAGGCAAAAAATTTTTGAAGTATGGTTTCTCAATCTGCGAAAACACAATATATAGAAATATCCTGTTGACTAAATCAATATATTGTGTTATAGTGATTTTGTAATTGATTTTTGTGCGTTTCCCTTGTGGGATACAGACCAAGTTTCTGTACCGCAGGCCGTTGGCCCGCATTGCACACGCGGTTAAGATTGTATTTGTGCCAGTAGTATTGCTGCGCCCTTTGGGGTCGGTATATTACTGGCTTTTTTTATTTTTCGGGGGTTTGCCCCACCAGCGAGGATGACATTGGTTCATAGGCAGCTATGGACGACAGGCGTTTCGCCCTTTGTCAGTCTCGCTTTTTTTGTGCCCAAATGCCGGAAACGGCTTTGAGGATATATCAAAACTTACAGAAAGGAAGGATGCACATGAAGGCGAAAAAGAAAAGGCAGGAGTCTGTGACCAAAAAGAAACAGACGGCGGAGAGCTGGCAGCAGTATCAGAAACCGTCCAAGTCCATCCGGGTCTGCAATCCGATGATTCGAGTACACGCTGTTCCCCGTCGAGCCCGGAGGGGGTGTTGAAGATGCCGTTGAGCAATGTGACTGCTGAAGAACACGGCGGGCCCAGGGTACTGGTGGAAACGGCGAGCCTGTCTGAAGAAGAATGGCTTGCGTACCGCCGAAAAGGTATCGGCGGCAGTGATGTAGCGGCCCTGTTGGGAATCTCGCCTTGGCGGACTGCAAGAGACCTCTACTTTGACAAGCTGAATATCGTGGCAGTCGAAAACAATGAGGACAACTGGGTTGCCTTAGAGATGGGACACCTGTTGGAGCCGTTAGTAGCAAAGATATTCCAGCACCGCACAGGGTACGAGGTCTATCAGGTCAAAAAAATGTTTCAGCATCCGCAGTACCCGTGGATGCTGGCTGATGTGGACTATTTCGTAAAATTGCCGGATGGCAGCACCGCTATCCTGGAGATCAAAACCACAAACTACAACGCCAAAGACAACTGGTGGCTGGATGGCGAAGAAACTGTTCCGGTTTACTACGAATCTCAGGGGCGGCATTACATGGCCGTCATGGATGTGGATCGCTGCTTTTTCTGCTGCCTGTATGGCAACAACGAAGATGAGACCATTATCCGGGAGATCCGGCGGGATGCTGCTTATGAGGACGAGATGATTTTCCTGGAACAGAATTTTTGGGAGAACCATGTCCTTACCAGAACACCTCCGCCCTATACCGAGGATGGCGACTTGGTGATCGAAAGCGTGCGGCGGCATACGGGTCCCGCAGACCGGGACGCCCCCACTGTAACATTTGATCTGAGTCTGACGGCCAAGCTGATGCGCTATTTGCAGCTCCAGGAGCTGAAAAAATGTGCAGAGGCAGACAGAAAAGAAATTGAGGAAGATATGAAGCGGCTGAAGGCTGCGTTGGTTGCAAACATGGGAAAGAGCTGCATGGCGGTGTGTCAGCAGGATGGAGTGAACTATATCGTCACTTACAATCCGGTAAAAACACCCGGAATTGATAAAAACAATCTGCAGCGGCTGAAACGAGATCACCCGGATATTTATGAGCAGTATGTGACTGTTTCAGAGTTCCGGCGTTTCAATGTGAAGATTGATACCAAGTCAGCATAAGAAGGAGGGAAAAATTTGATCCATAAAGGAACTTATGATGGGACGATCTACCACAATCCCGCAAACAAGTTCTGTATCATCAGCGTAAAGACAGCAGATCAGGATGTGCCCCAGGAAGCCCGGTCTACGCGCCGGTACAAGGACCACCTGATCCGGTTTGTGGCGACTGGCTATGAGCTGCCCCGCACGGACGCGGTAGAGCTGGAGCTGGATGGCGAATGGAAAAAAGGAAAGTACGGGATGCAGCTTCAGGTGGAACAGTGGCATGAGATCGTTCCGCGGACCAAGGGCGGCGTAGAAGGTTATCTGGCCTCTGGACTTATCAAAGGCATCGGGCCGGCGACTGCCGCACAGATCGTTTCGCGGTTTGGTGTGGAAACGCTGGACATCCTGCAAAACCATCCGGAGCGTCTGCTGGAAATCAAGGGCATTACGGAGGGAAAGCTGGAGGATATTAAGACCTCGTATGCGGAGAGCCGTATGCTGCAGGATTTGATGACCCTGCTCTCCCCGTTTAAGATCACGCCAAAGACAGCCCAGAAAATCTATCAGTATTTTGGCCCGGCCAGTGTGGATATCTTGAAAAAGAGTCCATTCGAGCTTTGTCAGGTATCCGGCTTCGGCTTTTTGAGGGTAGACGCCATCGTCCAGAAAAATGGAGGCGACCTGCACGACCCTATGCGTATCAAGGGCGCGCTGTTTTGGGCGCTGGAGGACAGCAAAGGCAGTAAGGGGCATTTGTTTTTGACCAGCGAGGTCCTGCGCAAAGAGGCACTCCGGGTGCTGAACGCAAAGATCCCCATCCCGTCGCTTCGGCTCCATGAGCAGGAAGTCATTGATGTGCTTCAAAATATGATTCTGCACGGTGAGATAGTTGCCGTCAGTGAGAAAATCTATCTGCCTCGTGTGTTTGCGCAGGAGGACGAGACCGCCCGGCAAATCGCTATGCGTGTGGTGGAGCCGTCCACTCCGGAGAGAATCGAACAGATTTTGGAGCGGGTCAAGCGGGAAATGGGGCTGGCGCTGTCTTCTAAACAGGAGGCGGCAGTCCATGCGGCCTACCGCCATAATCTTTCCATCATCACAGGCTCTCCGGGTACCGGTAAAACGACGGTGCTGAAGACGATTTTGGAGGTCTACCGCCGACTGTATCCCAATGGTGAGATCGTCCTGATGGCGCCGACTGGGCGTGCCAGCCGCCGAATGGCGGAAAGCACCGGGGTTGATAAAGCACGGACGCTGCACAGCGGATTGGGCCTTGCCAGTGAGGAAGAAGATGTCAGACGCAGCAACACTCAGGAACCGCTTTCAGCCGACCTGATCATCGTGGACGAGTTTTCCATGGTGGATATGTGGCTGGCAAATAAATTTTTCTCCCGCATCAAGGAGGGGGCACGAATTGTCCTTGTTGGCGACCCGGATCAGCTCCCCAGTGTGGGCGCCGGAAATGTGTTCCGTGAACTGATCGACTGCGGCCTTATCACTGTGACGGTGTTGGACCAGATCTTCCGTCAGTCCAAGGACAGCTTGATCGCCTACAATGCCAAATTTATCAATGAAGGCAACACCAAGCTGTATTACGGCCAGGATTTCATTTTCATGGCAAGCGATAACCAGACGGAGGCCGCTGAAAGAATCGTCTCCCGCTATTGTCGGGAGATCGAAGAAAGCGGTATCGACCGGGTGCAGATTCTGTCGCCTTTCCGTTCGGAGGGCGCGGCATCGGCGGAACAGCTCAACGAAGCTATCCGCGAAGTGGTCAACCCGTTTCGTTCCGCCGAGGAAGAAATCAAAGTCGGTGTCAAAGTGTTCAGGGTCAACGACCGCATCATGCAGACAAAAAACACGGCCAAGGTATCCAATGGCGACCTGGGGTTCATCCGCTATATCAGAAATGATGAGAAGGGTGCTCATGTCGGCCTTGACTTTGGCGCAGGGCGGGAGATGGAGTACAGCATAGAGGATATGGTCAATCTGGACCTCGCCTATGCCACCACGATCCACAAAGCGATGGGCAGCGAGTATGAAACGGTCATCATGCCTCTTTTGAAGGCGCATACCGTCATGCTGTACCGGAATCTGCTCTACACCGGCATCACCCGTGCCAAAAAGCGCGTGATACTCATAGGTCAAAAGCAGGTGCTGTTCATGGCGATCCACCGCAATGAGATCGGCAAGCGCAACACGCTTCTGGGTGAGCGCATCCGCCTGTACTATAAGGCGTATGCCCGGCGGGCAGGTATCCCTATTCCAGCAGCCATAGAAAAAGAATTGAAGCACGCAGGTTAAAAATGTGGCGCAAGGTGCAGAAAAAAGCCCGGCGTCCCCTATTTATTACACAGGAAGGAGAATTGTGAAGATGACCGACAGCAACAACGCCAAAACGATGTATGAAACTATCCCCGCAGCCGCAGAGCTGAACAAAGTGCCGGGGTTTGACCCGCTCAAATTCCTCCGGCGCGCCGGCAACTCCATGAAGTTGGATCTGCCCTACCAGAAACTCTGGTTCCGTATGGCGCATCCCAATGGGCGTATGCGTGTGACGGCAATGCGGATCACTGACCAGATGGCGATTTTCGAGGCCAAGGTATTCATGGACCGCAGCGATGCGGAGCCGTTCAGCATGAGTGTTGTCCAGCAGACTAAGCAGGACAATAAGGACTTTGTGAAGGCCGCCCAAAACGAGGCGTTGAGCCAGGCCCTTTCGGACGCCGGATTCGGTATTCAGCTTGTGAGTGCTGATGTACAGGCAGCTGGGGAGCTGGAAAATGAAGCAGCGCCTGCAGTCAAAGCTGGTATGCCCCCTGTTACTCCCACAGTGAAGACGGCACCGCCGGAAAAGGCCGTCAGAGGCGCTCAGAAGGCCGATGGCGCGCCGGAGGGGAATTACCCGCCGGACAGCACTGTGACGCCGCACAAGGCGTCTGAGACTGTCCACGCAGGTGTATCTCCCAATGCCGCAGTATTGAGTGCCGGAGAAACGGCGATGAAGGAGCAGCTGCCGGTAGAAACTGGCCGGGAGGCTGATGTGCTTCCTGCTGATATGGCGGACAGACCGGACGATGCGGGCGCCGCTGGTGAAGCGGATCAACTGCCTGTCAGCACGCCGGGAACCGAATTGCCGGTCCAGCAAGCGGAAGCGGCTCTGTCTGCCGCCGAGGAAACGCAGGAGCTCCCGGAAAACGGAGCTGTGCATGAGGCGGCTGCGTACACCAAGGACACGCCTGTGGAGGAGATCCTGAAGGCAATGTCGCTGGAGCAGGCGCAGCAGGTCGTTGTTGACAGCGGCGTCTGCCGGGGGATGACCATCGCGGAGGTGGCGAAGAAGAGGCCTGTCAATCTGCGGTTCTATCTGACTCCCGGCAACAAGAGCAAGGATAACATCGTGCGGGCCGCAGCTCAGCTGGTCCTCGATTCACTTCAGAAGGCCAGTTGATATGGAACCCCAGCGAGGGCATGAAGGGAGGAATGACAGATGGGCTCATACCCGGATGAATTTCCTTTTGGCATCATGGAAGTTGTCAATTTGCTGAATCTGCGCATTAGGCGCCAACAAGCGAACAGTGTTTATGTGGACTGTCCGTTTTGCGGTGACCGCCGGGGCAAGATGAATGTTAATTTTCAAAAAAATGTCTGGCGGTGCAACTATTGCGGGAAATATGGCGGGATGTTGGCTCTGTATGCTGAATTCAACCATACGACTACCTCTGATGCCTACTGGGAGATCGCAGAAGCTCTGTGTGACAATATCCAGGAGGAACACGCACGCTCCGGGAATGGCGCTCATCAGCAGCCGGCCAGCACCGGGTCCCCACCCTTGGGGACCCGGACGGCCGCTGCCGCTCATTCTTTTTCCGAGCGGGAAATGGTACCACAGTCAGATAAGGCCAGCCCAGCGGAGATCCACCAAACGCTGTCCCTGCTGCTGTCCCAGCTTTCTCTGCGGCCGGCGCACCGGGAACATTTGCGTTCTCCGAAACGCGGATTATCGAATGAGCAGATCGACGCGCTGGGCTTTAAGAGCACCCCGCCGCCTTTCCTGTGCCGCTCTATAACAGACCGGCTGATCAAGCAGGGCTGCAAGGTGCAGGGAGTGCCTGGATTCTATCGGGACGATAATGGACACTGGACCATGGCGTTTTACAAAAAGACAGCCGGCATACTGATCCCCGCCATCGGTTTTGATGGCAGGATACAGGGATTTCAGATCATGCTGGACGTCCCACTGAAGAACAAAGATGACCCACCGGAAAAAACAGGCGCCAAATATATCTGGTTTTCATCCTCTTCAAAAAGAGATGGAGCAGGTTCAGGCAGCCCGGTACATCTGGTAGGCGATTCATCTGCCCGTGTGGTCTATGTGATCGAAGGGCTGTTGAAGGCCGACATCTCCCACTGCCTGACTGGGCGTACTTTCGTCGCGATTGCCGGAGCTAACAATACCGGTCCGCTGGACGCGTTGTTTGCTATCCTGGCGCAGAACGGCACAGAAGAAATCATAGAAGCCCATGATATGGACAAGTACAACAATAACATGACCATGGCGGGAGCATCGAAGATTTACTTGACAGCTCGAAAGCACGGCATGAACTGCCGGCGGCTGACCTGGAATCCCAACTACAAAGGATTCGATGACTGGCAGCTGGCCCTGCGCCGCGAAAACCAACGGCAAAGAGAAATTGAAAAGCTGAGCTTCAAAGAGCAGTATCTGTGCGGCCTGTGCGAGCTGGCCCACATTGAGGACTGCACTGAGCAGTGGCAGCATCGGGCTGAACAGGATGTCAGTCTGACGGAGTACCTGGGGCTGACGCAAGAAGAACATGAGATTTTTCTGCGCCGCGGCCGGAATGCCCTCGCTGGACTGCTGGAACCTCAGCGGAGAAAGCAGAGATTTGTGCTCTATCAGCTCCAACTGGACGAACAGAAAGCGATCCCATTTGCATTCAAGGACATTGCAGCGTTAGCAGATGCTGGCTATGAGCAGCCGCCTGCGGCGCTGTACTATGTGGCGGGAAACGGTGAGATTTACTGCCCGGTTGGACAAGCCGATGACGCGCTTTTGAAGCGCCTGTTTGCCGACTGCCGGGAGCATCTGCCTGAAGGCTGCCGTGGGCGTCCGATGACTCTTTCCGATGTGGTAGAGCTGGATCACGGCGCCAGACGGGACTATTACTATGTAAATGGACAAGAGCAGTTTAAGCGAATAAAGTTCTCACCAATGCTTGCGAAAAAGGCATGATGAGAGAAGCGTAGGAGAGGTTTTGATGATTGTCGTGAACGGGACGAAGGCGGCCCAGCTTTTGGCGTTTTTGGAACGATGCGCTCATCTGGACGCAGATGTGCAATCCAGCGTAGAAAGGGGCTTTTTCACGGTGACGATACCGCCCCCCGTGGAACGGTCCGGCTAGCAAAGCGGCCCAGGCAGTACAGGATAAGATCAAGGAATGGTCAAAGCAGTACCCCGATGTGGTGTGCTATTGCTTTGACAGCTACAGCACATTACTTTATGTGCTGTGACACAGTGTAACAGAGGCATGGAATGGGCGTTGGCCTGCTCCATGCCTTTTGCTTAACAACAGAAAGGAGATCACTATGGGATATTTTTCGGAAATGTCGCTGAATATGCAGGAGGGGCAAAAGCCCACCACGGAAGGATTTCCGGTGGAAAATCCCTTTGAGGATGAGGAAACCTTTGACGAACTGCCGGTACCGCCGTCTGACGGGGCATCGACGCCCACGCCCGTAGAACCAGTGTCTGCATCCACTGCCGATGTGGATGGCGATTTGCAGGAAGTGGCGAGCGGAACGGAAGAACAGGATGAAGCTGATTCCATAGACACGCAGGACACGGATGGGGATGATGCCGGCCAAGAGCCGGAGACGCCTGCCGAGCCCAATATGGTTGTCGATGAAGATAAGCGCCGGGCGGAACATGAGGCTGCTGAAGCCAAGCGTAAGGCAGAATGGGAAGCCAGGCAGGCCGAAAAGAAAAAAGCCGAGCAGGAGCAGCTGGACCGTCTGGCGGCAATGAGTGATGATGAGGTGGTGAACGCCTCCATGCAGCGCGTCAGCGCAGATACAGAAAAGCTGACCCGGCGCAACATGAAGGAGTGCGTGGCGGAATTTATCCAGACCAAGTGCCTGGAGGATATCGCTTTTGCCCGCCTCACCATGCACCCGCGCAAGTCAATGATCCACTGCTTTCAATATATCAGCCGCAAGGCATGGGATTACATTCAGGACGAACTCAAAGCAAGCGGTATTCAGCCAGGCCCGGGCAGTCAGGGGTATGGCTGTGATGTTCCGGACGATCTGTGCTACCAGTGGGCAGAGGATTATTTCCGTGATCCAGACGCCAAGGAGGATCAGGAGCAGGAGGAAAAGTTTGTGCCGAAGCCCTACTACGGAAAGTCTTCCTCCAAGGTAGCCAAGGCCGCCAAGAAGAAGCAGGAAAAGAAAAAGGCGGACCCCAAGCCGAAGCCTGTCGCAGATAAAAAGTCTGCTGGTGACGGTCAGTTGTCCCTGCTGGATCTCGGCATGGCAAAAGCAGGCTGAGGGGGTGTAGCATGATTGCATATAAAGGATTTCTTCCTGGCCTGATTTGCCGAGACTACCAATTCAAAATGGGGCTGAATGTGACGGAGAAAGCCAACTGCGCACAAAATGGTTTCCACTGTGCGGAAAATCCGCTGGATTGCCTGTTTTATTATGGAGATGTGCGTCAGTCGGAGTATTACATTGTAGATGCCGGCGGCGACATTGACGAGGACAACGTAGATTCTAAAATCGCCTGCACGGAGTTGAAGATCCTGCGGAAACTGGAAATCGATCAGCTGATTCTGCATGGACTTGCCTACATGGCGGATCATCCGAAATTGCCTTGGAGCAGTCAAGTGAGGCGCAACTGTGCAACGGCCTGCGGCGGCTATGCGGTAGTACGCGGGACGGACCCGATTGCCCGCGGCAAGATGGGAGATATTCTGGCTTTTGCCAAGGAATCCCCAGAGGGGGATGAAATTGAAAAGATAGCGATTAGCCGTGTTGATGGTAAAAAAATTCTACCAGACACATGGTACAGCGTGGATTGGGAAGTGAGGTTGGGACGCTGATGAAAAAGAAAGAATTGTTAGGCCTGCCGGCCTTGCGAGCAACCAAAAAGATTTTGAGCTTGGCTATGGCGGATAAACTGATGATGCGGAAAAGATATTACGGGTTGTACAGCTATGAATATCAGGGGTATGAGCGCGGTCGGTATATCCGGAGCCGTATTTTTAATGGTATTTTGAAGGTTTCTATTTTCCTCCCGGAACATTTACGCATGGGAACAAAAGAACCGGCCTTTGAGATATTTGTGGATGCCGGAAAGGAGCAATTTCTTACCTATGACCGGGTCGGGAACCGATGGCTGACTGCAAAGCTGGACTGTCTGCCCTGGCCGAGATATGTTCTGAATTCCACCGAAATTTGGAGCGGAAAAGCCAGCTACCGGCACATCAAGGAGTATTTGGGCGGCCAACGCGGTGGCTATGAAGGCCTGCTGGACTACCAGCTAAAAGTCCGAAAAGACGAGCTCACGCAGCGGTACCGGCGTGAAACAGACCCGTGGGATGCGGATCTTTCACAGATGCCGGCTGAGCCCAAAGACTGGGATCGGTGGTGTAGAAAAGTCGGCATCCCGGAGAACTATATCTTCTATCAGTACAGCAGAAAAGGCGCGGACACAGGGTACTGCACCTATTGTGAGAAGGATGTTCCTATCCGCAAGCCGCGTCACAATCAGAGCGGAAGATGTCCTTGCTGCGGGAGGCCCGTCACCTATAAATCCATAGGGAAAAGCAGCTATAATGTATGGACGGAAACCGCATTCATGTATCTAATCCAGCGGTGTAGGGATGGGTTTGTGATCCGGCAGTTTTCCGGCGCGAGATCTTATACGAAAACCGATGGATACCGTCATTGTACCATGAGCATCACAGAGCGGAGGCGGGCAATTTATTCTCCAAACAACTGGAAAGGACGGGTCTACTGTTGGGACGATTACAGAAATCGGGAAACCCGGTGGATTCCTTCCAACCGGGTCTATAGCTACAGCTATTGGCGCAATTATTGGCATCAGGGCTGGGAAGGGGCAATTTACGGAAAAACCCTCCCCACCCTATTTGCCAAGGAACTTAAATATTCCGGGCTTCGGGAGGCAATTCATCTGCTCCATAAGATTGATCCGGAACACTACCTGCGTACACTAAACACAAGGCCGATTTTGGAACAACTGGTCAAAGCTGGCCTGGGCGGTTTAGTGAAAGATTTCATGCGAGACGCTTCGGAATATGAGGAACTCAGGATGTTCCCCGGAGCTGGCCTCGCCAAGACTTTGGGAATCAATGCGCAGGAGATGAAGCGGCTCCGTCAGAGCCAGGGTGGATGGGATTGCCTGAACTGGCTGCGGTATGAGAAAACCGTAGACCGGGAGATCCCGAACCACATAATTACATGGTTCTGTGAGCAGAAAGTTGAGCCGAAAGACTTGAATTTCTTGCGTGGAAGAATGAGCCCAGTCCAGGTGTGCAACTATCTGCGCCGGCAAATGCGCGAATTGCGCATGGAATGCGACCAGGTTTTGACCACATGGGACGATTATCTCGCTATGGCGTCACGCCTTAAATTGAACATGGACAGCCCAGCGGTTTACCGCGTAAAAAATGTGAAGAAACGACATGATGAACTGCTGAAGTTTTTCCATCACGATGCAGGTATGGCTGTTCGAGCAGGAAATGTTCTCAAAAAGTATCCACACATCGAGGAAATCTTTGAGGAAATTCGGCCCAAATATGAGTATGCGGACCCCCAATATGCCATCCTTGTACCGAATCGAATCGAGGAGATTATGACGGAAGGAATGGTATTGTCCCACTGTGTTGGAAATGTGGAACGCTACTGGGAGCGAATAGAACGGCGTGAAAGCTATGTTTTGTTCCTTCGTCGGACCGAAGAAGTGGATAAGCCGTACTACACACTGGAAGTTGAGCCGAATGGGACGATCCGCCAAAAGCGGACACTGGGCGACAATCAGTTGGAAGACATTAAAGATGCGTCTGGGTTTCTGCGCAAGTGGCAGAAATCCATTGCCAAACGGTTGACAGCGGGAGATCTTGCACTGGCGAAAGTAAGCAAGATACTGCGTATGAAAGAATTTGAGGAGCTGCGGGAAAATCAGGTCACCATCCCAACAGGGAAATTGGCTGGAACGCCACTTTTGACGGTGCTTCAAGCTGACTTGATGGAAGCCGCATAACACAGTAAAACAATGGCCGGACGTCCTTTGAGGCGTCCGGCCAGCTGTTACAAGGAGAATTTATGAGAAGAACACCGTTTAAACATTACATCCAAGGCTACCGTTATGCCCCGGAGAGTTTTCACATCCATAAGGGGCTGCCGGGGTAGGAAAAATGGAGATACCTCTGTCGGACGAGCAGCGCCAGCAGATGGGATACCTTTATCTGACGCAGGGGAGAAAAAGCGCAGAGGGATATGTGAAGTATATTGAGCGGGAGTAGGAGCGCGAATGCCGCCTGTACATGACCTATGGTTTCGTGCTCAAAGAAGAACCGCGCCGCTATGCGGATTGTGCTGACCTGTTATGCCGGGAAAATGATTTGCTGGCGGTGCGCCTGCACACCCTGCGTTCATTTCGGCAACATCTTGCCAGGGACGAAAGGCGTATTGAGCAGGGTACGGAGTGCGAACTGGATGGATATTACCGCCCCGCCAATGTGCGAAAGAATTATGCAGCTCATACATGAATCAAACAAAGACGGCGGAAACGCTGATCATGGCGTTCCGTGTTCTGGACAAGGAGGCAGTATAATGGATCAAACTATTTTGAGGAAGCAGCGGGAGCTGACGGACCGGCTCAACCGATACCGCAACGAATACTATAACCATAACAAGCCCAGTGTCAGCGATGAGGTCTATGACCGGCTCTTTGACGAGCTTCAGAGCCTGGAAAAAGAAACGGGCGTTCAGATGGCGAATTCACCCACGACCACCGTAGGCTATCCCGTGGTGGGCAAGCTGGAGAAAGCCACCCATGAGATTCCGCTCCTGTCTTTGGATAAAGTAAAAAGCAGTCTGGATCTGTGCCGGTTTATGGGCGAGCATCAGGTGATGTTCATGCTCAAACTAGACGGTCTTACCATCAAGCTGACCTATGAGGGCGGTACACTGATGGAGGCTGCTACGCGGGGGGACGGCGATGTGGGTGAGATCGTCACCCACAACACCAGAGCTATCGGCGGCATTCCGGCCCACATCCGGTATCAAGGGCGCCTGGTGATCACTGGGGAGGCGTTCATCCGTCCCAGTGATTTTGAGCGACTGAACACTTCGATAGTGGACGAAAACGGTGAAACCTACAAGAATGGCCGCAATTTAGCGGCCGGATCGGTGCGCCTGCGGGATGCCGGCGAGTGCATGGGACGATGTGTGACCTTTATGCCGTTCAATGTTTTGGTGGGCTTTGATGACCTGTCCCGAAAGTCAGAACGCCTCAAGGAGCTTCAGCAATTAGGCTTCAATCCCTGCAAATACCTGGTGACCAAGCGGGCGTTGACGCAGGAAGAGACCGAGGATGGCATCAAGCAGCTGCAGCAGTATGCGAAAGACAGCGATATCCCTATCGACGGTATTGTTATAACCTACAATGACATTGCCTTTTCCAAAAGCCGCGGACGCACAGGGCATCATTACAAAGATGGTCTGGCATTCAAGTTTGAGGACGAGCTTTTAAAAACAACGCTTCGTTCCATTGAGTGGACGCCGGGACGGACTGGAGAGATTGCACCGGTGGCTATCTTTGCCCCGGTAGAAATCGAGGGGTGTGAGGTGTCGCGGGCCAGCCTTCACAATCTGTCCTTTATTGAGGATCTGGAGCTGATGCCGGGCAACCGCATTCTGGTCAGCAAGCGGAATATGATCATTCCGCATGTGGAAGAAAACGTCGACCGAGGCGGTTTCAGTCTGGACGAAGTATTTCCGCACCAGTGCCCCTGCTGCAGACAGCCCACCCGCATCCACGAAACCAAGGGACGGGACGAAAATGGCAAGGAGCGGATTATTAAGACCTTGTTCTGCGACAATGCCGCCTGTGAGACGCGGAAACTCAAGCAGTTTGTCCATTTTGTCAGCAAAAAGGCAATGAATATCGAGGGACTGTCCGAAGCAACGCTGGAAAAGCTGATCGGCCGTGGCTGGATTCACAGCTATATGGACATTTACAGTCTGGACCAGCACAAGGACGAACTCATTCGTATGGAGGGGTTCGGCGAAAAGTCCTGGCAGCGCCTGTGGGCTGCCATCCAAGAAAGCCGCAACACCACTTTTGAGCGGTATGTGATTGCCATGGACATTCCCATGATCGGCAACACAGCCAGTGGCGTTCTCTGCCAGGAGTTCCATGGCAGTCTTGACGAATTCCGGGACGCGGTTTATGCGTGGTACGATTTCCGACAGCTTCCTGACTTTGGTGATACGCTGCACAACAACATCCACGAATGGTTCTGCAATGAAGAAAATTTTTGTATTTGGGAGGAATTACAGATGATGATGAACATCCAGAAGCCGGCTGTGGCCGACAATCAGACAGTCAACCAGGACACCCCATTTGCCGGGAAGACCATTGTGGTGACAGGCAAAGTAGAGCCCTATACCCGCGATGAGATGAACAGCCTGATCGCCTCTCTGGGCGCTGTGGCCGGCAGTTCGGTGAGCCGCAAGACCGATTATCTGGTCTGCGGGGAGAAGGCCGGCAGCAAACTGTCCAAGGCACAGGAACTGGGCATTCGGGTGCTGACGTCGAATGAGTTTTTCAATATGGCTGGTGTGGCTTAAAAGAAAACAGGTCAAAAAATAACAAGGGAGAGGGCTGCGGGTGCGGTCCTCCCCCTTCTTTATCAGCAAAGGAGATGTTTCAGCATGAAAGGCAGTTACTTTGTTCCGCAGGTGGGGCAGGTTTATCAAAACCGAAATGACAGGTTTAACAATGGATTGGAGCAAACTCCACAGGAAACTCGCTGGCCGCTTCAGGCTTCTGGAGCGTCGAAATGAAGATAAAGATTGTGTGATCCACTGTTTCGGCTCTTTGGGCCAAACGGGAGTGAACAACGATGATGTTCGCTATATATGCGGCTTCTATGGTCTCCCCCATAGAGAGGACTAGCGCAGAGAAGAAACCCGCGATGCCGGCGACAGTTTTTATCTCCTAATTAAAACGAACGATTGAAGAAGTGTCTTGTCTGCCCGCATCAAAAGCAGAGGACAGAATCCGTGTAAATTCAAGACAGGGCCGGGCGGTGGAATATTCCTCTACCCGGCCTTTCTTTTTTGGGCAGATATGGCCTGTGTTGAATCAAGCGGAATCATTTTGCGGTATTTTATAATCGGATGGCTGTATGCCCTTTCAGTCTCAATTTTCTATTATATTTCGACTTCATCTTCTTGTGTTTTGATATGCTGTATGGTACTCTTTTACCATACGCACATCCCATTTATGCACAAAGGAAAGGTGATCTTAAAATGGAAGAAGTCGAGAACAAGCGTCAGCGCCGTACCCCGCAAGAGAGAGCAAATGAGCTGGATGAAAAAATCACGAAGATAAATCAATCCATCAATGAGCTGGAAGAAAAAAAGAAAACTGTTGTGGAAGAGTACGATGCGAAGATCACTGCAGCAAAGGAGCGCATCAAATCTCTGGAAACAAAAAAGCAGGAGATCCTTGCTCCAAAGCCTCCCCGCAAGCCTCGTAAGACGAAAAAGCAAAAAATTCAAGAGATTGTGAAGCTGGCAATGAAAAACGGGATGTCCGTAGAGGAAATCGCCGGACAACTCCATGTGGAAGTTGAAAGTTAAACAGTTTTGATAGAAAAGCAGCATCGTCCTGGTATATTTGAGACGATGCTGCTTTTTATGGCGCAGGCCGACTATTGCATGCCCCTGATTTTTCACTGATACCGTTGTAGATAAAAACTTTCCTGCTTTTTTGTTGAGAAAGGCGTCATACAGGCGTAAAGGATATGTATAAAGCAAAAAAGGAGGCAATTATCTATGTTAATTGGTGTCGACCATGGCAACAAACAAATCAAAACCGTTCATGGCGAGCCCTTTGTGTCTGGACTGCAGCAGAGTCTGACCCGGCCGTTCGGCCAGAGCCTGCAATACTGTGGTACTTATTACACACTGTCCAATGAGCGTATTCCGTTCCACAAGGATAAGACGGAGGATGACCGATTTTTTGTCCTTACACTGATTGCTATTGCAGAAGAGATAACCGCCCGGGGAATTGGTGAAAAAGAACAGCAGCACATCCAGTTGGCTGTTGGTCTGCCCCCGGCACATTTTGGCTCTCAAGCAGAGAAATTCACCGCCTACTTTCAAGGCCGCGGGCTTGTTGAGTTTATGTATGGAGACAAACACTACACCATCAGCATTGAGGATGTGGCTTGCTATCCCCAAGCATACGCAGCTGCGGCTACAATGCTGCACGCCCTGCTGGATGATTCAAAGGCAGTCGTATTGGATATTGGAGGCTTTACGGCAGATTATCTGTTGCTGAAAAACGGAAAAGCAGACCTTGCTTCCTGCGATTCGCTGGAAAACGGCGTTATCTTGTTATACAATAAGATTCGTTCCAGAGGAAATGCAGAGTTGGATTTGCTGTTGGATGAGGGCGATGTAGATGCTATCCTCATGGGTAGGCGGACACATTACCCAACCAAGGCCGTGCAGCTTGTGGAGCGGCTGGCACAGGAGTTTGTCAACGACCTGTTCAGCACTCTACGAGAGCGGATGCTGGATTTGCGCTATTGCAAAGTGGTGTTTGTGGGTGGCGGCGCCATCCTGCTGCGCCGACAGATTGAGGAGTCTGGTAAGGTAGGAACACCTCTCTTCGTCACGAACATCAACGCCAATGCAGCTGGATTTGAGTACCTGTACCGGCTTGAAGCAATGGGCAGGTGACAATTATGGCGGTCAAAAAAGAACGGGGACGCTTCTCCCTGCGGTTCAATATCGGTGACCCTGTACAGAGGGTCGCCGTTGAACTGCTGGAGTTGCAGCCGCCCCACAGTAAAGCCCAGTGTATTGCAAATGCGCTTGTGTACTATAACGCTCATTTTTCTGATGACCCGCAACCATTAAAAGTGCCGGTCATTGACCGTGCGGCCATTGAAGCGATAGTACGGGAAATAATGCGTCAGGAGGAGCATGCTCTGGACAAGGCAATTTCGGCCGAGAAATCCTTTCCACCCCAAAAAAATAAAATAGCCCCGCCGCCGCAGGAACGGACGACAGCGCCATCAGACGTCTCGACAACGGGTGGGACATTAGAAGTTGATGATATGACCCGTAATCTGATTGCCAGCACCATGGCAGCATTTCGTAGAAATAATTAAAAAAAGAGGTATGGGAGCGAAGCAGTGCCGACTCTCATACCTCTTCCTTTTCCTGTATGGCTGCAATGAAGTTGTCGATAATCTGCTCCAAAAAGCGGTATTGGCTGTGGGTCAATGTAGAAATCTTCTGCTGGAGCAATGAAGTATCTGTCTTCAGAATTTCACCACGCAGTAAATAGTCTGCGCTGATACTCAGGGCTGCACAGATCTTCAGCATGGACTCAGCAATGCGGCCAGGCAAAATACTCGACTGTATTATTCTGTTTTGTTGTCTTTTGGTATCCGTCCGACATTTACAAGATTGGAGGTAGTGTCATGTTCCGTTTCAAGCAAAGGCAGTTTGTGTTATCTCATTCAGGATTTTGGCATAGCCCCCATTTTTGGACGGACCAGCTCAAAATCTATCATGTGGGCGCATAAGCCGGGCTGTTGTTTAGTCGGCTTATGCGCTTTTTTAATAGGAATTCTTGTTTTTAGCATTAAAGTTTTGTATTGTATAAGCGAAACGGAATCTATGCCCGCATGGTAGAGCTGCAAACAAACGACCAGAATTGGGTACTTCAATAAAGTTTAGAATGGCAATGACACGAGGGAGAGACGGCTCAAAGAGCTATCTCTCCCTGTTTATCATTACGGCCAACAACCCTTTTAATCCGAAACAACTTCGTTCAGCCATTGCTGTATCAGTTTTCGTTTCGGGGAAGTGGATTTATAAATTACGTAGTTCTTCATTGGAGGTATCTCTTCATTCAAAATTGTAACCTCAAACAATAATTCGTTGGACAATTCCTGCTCCACCATCTTTCGCGGTACAAAGGCATAGCCGTCATCATTCAATAAGTATGGAACGATATTTTCCCCTATATCTATATCGAGCTGAAATGTCTTGTATCTTGAAAAAATCCTGTTATGTGTATCCGCATATAGGAAATTTGAATTGTAGATGTGCAGCGTTTCCATGTCTTTCAGTGTTATGCATTTATTTAAATCAGTAGGTTGTTTACTGGTAACAAGTATGATTTCGTCTTCACACACAAGATCACACTGGAAACCGGTATGCCTAAATGAGTGATGTGAATAGCCTATATCAATCTTTCCCTGGTGCATGGCGGAAATAATATGTCTTGAATGCCCGAACTCTATGCGAACAGAAATGTCGCTATGCTTTTCCAAAAAACGTCTGGTTCCTTGCACCAGATAACACTTGTGGAAAGCATAAACCGTTCCGATTGTCAATCGCTCAGAAAACTGACCAACCAAGCCAATTCTATCAATCGCTCTGTTTTCCAATTCCACTATATTTTTTGCATATTCCAGAAATGCCTGCCCTGCTAAAGTAAGTTCGGCGTGGTTGTAGCTGCGAATAAAAAGACTCTGTCCCAACTCTTTTTCCAGTTCCTGTATTCGGCTGCTGACCGTGGACTGGACTACAATGTGCTCTTTCGCCGTTTCGGAGAAGCTTCCATTCTCCGCAAGCGTTAAAAATGTTCTCAGGTAATCTATATTCATGTGCTCCTCCAAACTATCAATAATTCCGATTAAGTTTACAAAAACTATTCGTTGGACAAATTATATGGCAAGAACTACAATATGTCAATAGGAGCGTCATAACCACATTGACTATGATGCTCTCTATCAAAAGAAATGGAGGAATAGCAATGGCACATTTGCTTATGATTGAAAGCTGGGTCGGAGCAAGCGGAAACCTCTTGCCACCTTTATTGAGGGAACTCGGACATAGCTATACTTTTGTAACCCGGAAGGCATCACATTATCAAAATCCGATGAGCTCGGAAAAGCACGCTGTTTTCCGTTATGCTGACGATGTTGTCGAAACAGAAACGAACGATCTGCAACAGCTGATCGAATCGGTTAGACACGTGCGGTTCGATGGTGTGATAACGGTGTGTGATTATTACATTGAAACGGTTTGTGAAGTTGCAAAGGCTTACAATGTACCGTGTCCGTTTTCAGCCAACGTTAAGACCGCACGACAGAAACATTTAATGCGGCAGGCTGTAGATCGTGCTGGATTGTCCAATCCAAAGTACAAGCTTGCTTATAATTGGGAGGAAGTTGAAAAAGCAGCGCAAGAAATAGGTTATCCCCTTGTCCTTAAACCTGTGGATTTAGCCTCAAGCGCATTTGTTAAACTCATTCAGACTTCAAATGATCTGCAACAGGCATATCGTGATTTGGAGAATTTCCCGCTTAATTTCCGTGATCAAGAAAGAGAGCGAGCATTTTTGCTTGAAGAATATATATGTGGAGAAGAAGTCAGTGTGGAGACGGTTTCAAATAACGGTGAGATTACCGTTGTAGGTATTACGGACAAGTCTGTGACTGGCAGTCCGTACTTTATAGAAAACGGACATATGTTTCCGGCAAAACTGGATGAGGACGTGAAAGAAGAGATAGGCGATTATGTGCGCAATGTATTGCTGGCAACAGGATATGACCACGGAATCGCTCACACAGAGATAAAACTCACGAAGGATGGTCCTAAAGTGGTGGAAATCAACCCTCGTACAGCAGGAAACTATATCGTGGAACTCATTGAATATGTGACTGGCGTAAATATGCTTAAAGCCTTTGTATCCCTTGCTTTAGGACAGCAACCGTCCGTTACTGTATCTGATACCAACGTGAGCAGTGCTGCGATTATGTTTATTGTTCCGGATTGCGGCGGCAAGATAAGGCAGATTAAGGGCGCTGACACGTTAAGGGAAGATTCAAATATCATACGGTATAGAATCGAGGACTGTGCGGGTAAATCCATTGAAAAACCAATCGACAATGCCTGCTATTTGGGACATGTTATAACGCGAGATTGCGATGGGTACGGCGCTCGCATGTTCGCTGAAGCTGCATTGAGAAGGTTGGAAATTGAGTTTGAGGAAACGGAGCGAGTACATGAAGCAATATAAAAATGTTAATGAATTATGGGGTGGTATCGTGAATGGAGATATGGAGCCCTCTGTTTCTGATTTTTTCGTAACAGGAGCGTCTTATATTTATCAGACAACGCAATTTCCAAACTCCATCAATAAATACCACAACTATTATCTATTACTGAGAGTCGGAACATACTTTGGAGCATGCTCTCATGTGCCGGAGCAATTAGGCATTGAAGCAGGAAGAGAGTTTTCAGGCAAGTCTCTCAAAAGCTGCGTGATTGACCCGCGTTTGCCGGTTAGAATTGCAGCAATGGACGCTTATCTTGGCACAGTATATCCTCACGAAAGGCAATGCAGCGATGCTGTGGAACTGCCGGGGGGAACCCCGGCCGAGAAAGCGGATTTTCGTGACAACCTGATTGCTGATATTGCCAACATAGAACAGGGCATGAGGATTGCGTTGATTGGGGTTGTAAACCCGCTTATAGCTGCAATACGAAAGCGCGGAGGAACCTGCCTTCCCTGCGATTTGCAAATGGAAAGAACACAATGGGGCGACCCCGTAGAAAAGGATATGGAAAAAGTATTGGATTCTGCAGACGGGGTGATCTGTACAGGAATGACGCTAAGCAACGGAACCTTTGATCGAGTCGTAGAACGGGTACTGGAGCGCAATATTCCACTGACTGTTTATGCGCAAACTGGCAGTGCTGTTGCTGCGAGGTTTGTGGGCAGCGGAATCACCTCTCTCTTAGCGGAACCGTTTCCTTTTTCGCAATTCAGTGCAAATGCGACCCGTGTTTTTTGCTACAAAGGATAAGGTGACTAGAATTGATTCGTTTAAAAACAAATACCGACAACTTGCTTCACTCCAATCCGGAACTGTATGCTGTGTTTGAAAACGATAAGTCTTTTGAAATGGCGCGTTTTATACACGCGATACTCCAAAAATACGAAACAGGAAAAAAGGTATTGGATGTTGGATCGGGTTTGGGGAGAGAAGTAGCTTTTCTAAGAGAAAAAGGATACGATGCTGTAGGCATAGATGCTTCGGAAGATATGGTTGCCTGGTCACAAAAGCACTATCCAAACGCCGCTTTTTATATTGGGCAACAGGCAATGTTTGACCTAAACCAGACATTTGATGCTTTGGTTTGCGTTGGGAGCACCTTCCTGTATAACTACACCAACGAAGATGCGGGTTCTACTTTGACGAATTTCCGAAAGCATCTTAAAGATGGCGGCATTTTGTATCTTGATATGAGGAATGCGGCTTTTTTCTTAACAAAAGAGGGGCAGAGATGGTTGACAGACGAGCTTTTGGAGGAAGCGATGTTCGATGGTAAACCAGCAATTGTAAAAACACGCTTTTACATTGATTTAGCAAAACAGATTTTAAAACGTGACTATAATTGGAAAATTGGAACTCGTGAGGCGATTATTGAGCACTTGGAGCATCGTCTTTTCTTCCCGCAGGAAATAGCCGGGTTGTTATCAGCAAATGGCTTTGAGGTTGTTGAGTTATTCGATAAACCGGAACCTCATATCAGTTCATTTACTGATATCCGTCCATTTCAATTTGGATATGAACTAAGTGGGCGGAGGCTTCAAGTAATAGCAAAAGCAATCTAAGGCAGTAAGGAGGTGTTAGGAAGCGTGGAAACGCAGATCAATCAACGCCGCGGCTTGCTCATACTTTTATTTTTTACGTTTTTCATGGTGGTTGGATTTGATATGATTATGCCGCTGGTTATCGGGCATTATGTCAACAACGTTGGCCTTACTGCGACTGCCGTCTCAGTAGCGCTTGCAATACGGCAGTTTTCGCAGCAGGGTCTTGCGATGATCGGTGGTGCCTTGGCAGATCGGTTTCAGGTCAAAACACTTATCAGCGTGGGCGTATTTCTAAGAGTTCTTGGATTTCTGACCCTGGCATTTTCAAGTGCCTATGGGATGCTGATTGCTGCCATGATATTGATCGGCCTAGGCGGAGTTCTTTTTGAAATGCCATATCAGTCTGCAATTGCAATGCTCACAACAAATGACAATCGTCCTAAATATTATTCGCTGAATAACACAATTACGGGGATAGCAAGCGCAATCGGCCCCCTTTTGGGAGTAGCCCTGCTTCGACTGGATTTTAAAGTTGTCTGCTTTGGCGCAGCGAGTTGCTTTATGATTAATTTCGTATTATCACGTGTTGCCATGCCACCGATTATGCGGCAGGCAAAGTCGTATGCGGTTATGCCTGCTGTCAAAAGAATTGCAAAAGACAGACCATATCAAATATTCGTCCTTTTGATGATGGTGTTTTGGCTGGGAGCGTCCCAGATTGATATTACATACCCCCTAAGAGTCCAGGAAATTTACGGCTCAGCTGATGGTGTGGGTATTATGTATACGGTGTATGCCGTTGTCATGGCAGTATTACAGTATCCTCTGGTAGCACTTGCTTCCAAACGATTCTCGTCTCGGGCAGCGGTAGTAATCGGAACCGGAATCATCACAGCGGCATTGATTGCTACCCCGTTCGCCGCCGATGTAAAGTCGTTTATGGCAATTGTGGCCTGCTACGCAGTGGGCATGATACTGGCGAGGCCGAACCAGCAGAATATCGCTGTATCAATGGCAGATACACGAGCGTTGGGAATGTATTTAGGGGTGAATTCTACAGCTTTTGCGATTGGCAAAGGTTTTGGAACGATTATTGGCGGCGCGTCCTTTGATATGGCAAAAAAATACACTCTAGAGAATGCGCCGTGGTACTTGTATGGCGTTCTGGTAGGAACGGCAATGATTGGATTTATGTTGTATAAGAATTTCGGCACCCCAAAAGATGAAACAGAAAAACAAAAACAATAGATACGGAGGAGGCAAAAAATGACTGGTACGAAAAATAGACAAAAATCGATCCTTATGATTTGCTGCTTGCTGGCAGTTTCAATGCTTGCTGGCTGCGGTGCAAAACCGACCGATGAGAGCAGCAATGCTCTAACTGAAAGTAATGCTACTATTTCTGCATCTGAACTGGTAGTTGCGGGAAATGAAATTGCCATTGGCGTAGATCCTACCGTATATCCTGCGGCGGATTATCTGCTGAATATGGGCGCTGGAGAAATTCTATTCAAAGCGGATGCAAACGGTGTGATTCAACCCTATTTTGCCAAAGATGTTTCACAACTTGATGAATATACATGGGAGATCAAACTGCATCCCAATGCCACGTTCTGGAGCGGCGACCCGGCCGATGCAGAAGCCGTAATCGCTTCCTTGATGCGATCAAAGGCGCTTGATCCAAAAGCCAACCCCTTCTTACAAGGGATTGATTTTACTGCGGTAGATTCCGAGACCATACAGGCCGTGACAGAAACTCCTAATGTGGATATTACTTTGAATTTGTCATCCCCACAGTTGCTCATTCATAATACCGCAGAAAAATATACTTATGAGAGCATCGAGACAGCAGACTATACCGGTATGTACCGAATTGTAGAGTTTAAGCCTGCACAGTGCATGGTTTTTGAAAAGAATGAAAACTATTGGGGTACAAAACCTGAGATCCAGAGGGTCGTACATGAACAGATTGGTGATGCGGACGCCCGTGTCATCGCTGCACTGAGTGGACGATACCATGTGGTAATGGATATTCCTCAGTCGGCTTATAGTCAGTTTGATAACAGTGAAGAGGCGAAGATTGTACTGGTTCCGGGTGCGCAGACCCAGACAATTTATCTCAACTGTGAAAAAGAGGCACTGAATGATTATCGTGTGCGTCAGGCTTTAGGTTGGGCTTTAGATCGTGAGGAGCTGATTGCTCTGGGTATGGAAGGATTAAGCGAGCCGGTTACTACATGGCTTGGTTCCAATCCCACATATGAAAAAGTAAAAAATGCGTATTACGATTCCTGCAACGTGGAGAAGTCCGCGCAGCTATTGGATGATGCTGGCTGGATTCTGGACGAGGATGGCTTCCGCTACAAAGATGGACAGCAGCTTACCATCCTGCTTCGTACTTTCCGAAACGATCAGGCACTCGGCGAAACCATTCAGATGCAGTGGAAGAAAATCGGTGTTAATGTTTCTGTGCAACACGGAGATTATTCGTTAATCACCACAGCGCGTGAAACGGGTGATTGGGATGCATCTGTCGAAGCATGGGGGACGTTCGGAAATGTGTCGGCGCTTCTGAACGCCCAATACGCTGCCGACGGCGCAGCCAATTACGGACGATTCCAGGATAAAAAATTGGCAGGAATGCTAGAGAGTCTGGCGCAAGCGGCAACCACGGAAGAACGCATAAAAATCGGTGAGGAGATTTCTCTTTACGTAGCAGAGCAATCCCCTGCGCTCTATATTGCACCAAGGCCGCAAATCACTGCTGTTAGCACCTCACTTGAGGGATTTGTCCCGCATTTCCGTCAGTTTGAAAATGTGGTGAATGCCAATCTTAGGATTAAATAATATCGAAAACGGCAGCAGGAGATACGGAACTGGACTCCTGCTGCCATTTTTTAAGTGAGGTGACATGATGATCAGAAATATGGTTCTGAAAAGGATTGGCAGTGCTCTTCTTGCTCTGCTCCTGTCCTCAGTTGTTATTTTTTTATTAGTTAGACTTGCTCCGGGCGACCCGATCAACCTGGTACTTGGAGAGGGGCCGGGCGATATTGGCGTAAACACGGAACTGCTTGAAGAACGTAGAGAATCTTTACGGGAAGCGCATGGATTAAATGACAGTATTCCTGTTCAGTATGCAAACTGGTTCAAAAAGATCATAACCCTGGACATGGGGACTTCTATTCGTAGCGGCAGACCCATCACTCAGGAACTATGGAGTAGAGTGCCCGCAACATTCACTCTCGCTCTGGCGGCATTATTTATCGAAACGATATTGGGTGTGCTGTTTGGTATCTATTCGGCAGTCCATGCCGGCAAATTACAGGATCGCGCAATCCGTCTGTTTTGTGTTATCCTTGCTTCGCTTCCTGCTTTCGTGTTGTCGTTGTTGTTTCTGTTTTTATTTGCTGTTCGGCTTCATTGGTATGAAATTAGCAGCCAAATGGAGTGGGGCAGATTGTGGCTGCCTGCAATTACACTAGGGATAATTGGAGCGCCCAGATGTATCCGCATGGTTCGTGCAGCAATGCTGACTGAGTTGGGTCAGTTATATGTTTCCTCGGCACTTTCACGAGGACTTACCTCCAAGATGGTTCTTCAGGGAGCGTTTCAGAACGCACTGCTCCCTGCCATTACAACCGTAGCCCTGTCCTTTGCACATATGATAGGCGGCTCCGTTGTGATTGAAGCTATTTTTAATTGGCCGGGAATTGGAAATTACGCAATCAACAGCATATTGGTACATGATTACCCTGCTGTTCAAGGATATACTGTGTTGACGGTTGCTACAGTCATTTTGATCAACCTGACTGTAGAAATCACCTATATACTTAGCAACCCGATGGTGCGCAGAGGCGGAATTTCCCGCCCTACTGCACAGCAATAGGAGGTGACTTTGTATGGGAAACAGAAAAATTCCAAGCACTGTTTTACTTGGCTTAATACTATTACTGGTTATTATCCTGCTTGTTATCGCTGCCCCTCTTTTTACCAGCTATGCGCCCGATGAAGCAATTGCGGAACGATTGCAGGAATTTAGCTTTTCACATCCCTTTGGAACGGATCGCTATGGGCGTGATATTTTCTGCCGAACGCTGTATGGCGGCAGGACTACCCTCACTGCGTGCTTTCTTGCCCTTGTAATGGCGTTGTTTATAGGCACGTTCTTTGGTATTATCACCGGCATGAGAAGTCGCGGCCTTTTGGATACGATCATAATGCGGGTTATAGATGTCCTGATGGCGTTTCCCTTCATGGTGTTTGCTATGGTGTTTGCCGCGCTGTGGGGCACTGGGTTGGCCAATTTACTTATTGCAGTAGTCGCAGTCTGGTGGGTTCCGTTTGCGAGACTGGCAAGAAGCATCGTTCTTCAGGTAAAGAATGACCCGTCTATACAGGCTGCTCGTGTGCTGGGAGCGTCTGGGTGGCGGATGGGAGTTTTTGAGCTGCTCCCCAAGATGATTGGTTCTCTATTGGTACTGGCCACGTTTGAATTGGGCACACTGATACTCTCTGTTTCGGCCCTTTCATTCTTAGGCATGGGAGCGTTACCGCCAACCCCGGAATGGGGAAGCATGCTGTCTGACGCCCGGGCACATTTCTTTCAGGCTCCGCACATTTTATTGGGTCCTGCTTTGTTCATTGTTCTTACGGTCCTTTCGCTTAATTTGATTGGAGAAGGTTTGCGGGATATGCTGGACCCGTATGAACATATTGATATTTTGAATTAGGAGGTCGCTATGGATAATTATTTGAAAGCCGCACTATCTGTCGAGCAACTCAAGGTTAGCTATGTGCAAAACAAAAAACGACTTTCCGTGCTGGACGGAATTTCTTTTGTATTGGAAAAAGGAAAGATTCTTGCTCTGCTCGGAGAAAGTGGTTCGGGGAAATCCACTTGTGGGAAATCGCTCATAGGCGTATTGCCGCCGTCAGCAAAAATTGATAGTGGTACTATCCGTTTCGGGAACGGTGATCATGTGGATATTTCTGACAATCATATCAATTGGAAAACAATACGTGGAATGCGTGTTGGGATGATTTATCAGGACGCACAGCTTGCACTTAATCCCGTGAAAACAATACGTGTGCATTTTGAGGAAACTTTGAGAAACAAGCCATTTCCATCAAAAGAAGCTATGGAAAAAGTTTGTTATGATATGCTCCAGTTACTGAACTTTGATGACCCTGAGCGGGTACTCAATGCTTATCCTTTTGAGCTAAGCGGCGGGATGTGCCAGAGGGTTTATATTGCGATGATACTCAGTCTTGAGCCGGAAGTTCTCATTGCCGATGAGCCTACTTCTGCGCTAGATACAGTAAGTCAAAAAGAAGTGCTGCAATTACTTCGGGACACACAAAAGAAGCTGGGATTATCTATTGTTTTAATTACCCATGATATTGGTGTCGTTCATGAAATCTGCGACCGCGTAATCGTTTTGAATGAAGGGAAAATTGTGGAACAAGGGGCAGTACAGGATGTTCTTTTACACCCAAAGGAACATTATACAAAACAACTGATTGAGGCGCGAAACTTACCCGCTTTTTCACTGCCATGCTCAAAATGCAAAGAGCCGCTGTTGAAGATTGAGTGCATCAAAAAAGCATTTCAAAAAGGAAATAAGTGCAAAAACGTCTTAAACCAAGTAGACTTGCTTGTGCATAAAGGGGAAACTATTGGAATATTGGGATTTAGCGGTTGTGGGAAATCGACATTAGCAAGGTGCGTCACCGGACTGGAATTGCCTGATCAGGGAAAGATTATGTATAACGGCCAGGATATTTCCATGCTGCGAGGAAGGAAGAGACAACACATTTGCAAATCATTACAAATCGTTTTTCAGGACGCAAGAGCCAGCCTTAATCCTCGTCGCTCTGCACTGGAGCTTGTGCAGGAACCTTTGAAATACCTGAAAATAGGAACGACGAAGGAACGCACAGAAAAAGCTCGATTTTATTTAAAGAGTGTAGGGATTGATGGAGATGCCCTGCACCGTCGTCCTCCCCAACTCAGCACGGGGCAGTGCCAAAGGATTGCTATCGCCCGTGCCCTTATTGTGGAGCCTGAGCTTCTAATTTGCGATGAAGCCGTATCGGCACTGGATATGATACTGCAAAAGCAGATTTTGGATCTCCTGTTAAATCTCCAAAAATCCATTGGCTTTGCATATATTATGATTTCCCATGACGCAAGAGTCATCCGTCATTCCTGTGAAAGAGTTGCAATTATGAACAATGGGGTTTTTGTAGATATGGTTTCGACAGACAGGTTAGCCGCTCAGTCGGAAAACGAGTTTACACACTGCCTGTTGAGCAGCGAACTACACATAGCAGAGGTATCATAATTTAGCAGGCTGGTATAAATGGGTAGTTTTCGATGTACAGCCTAAAAGAGCAAATAATAAATAAGATGGTGATAGAATGCATTTGCTGGAAACAATAGGAAATACTCCGCTGATTGAACTTAGAAACACTACCGCTTCTACGGAAGGACGACTTCTGTTTAAATATGAGCGTGGTAATCCGGGAGGAAGCATAAAAGACAGGCCGGCGTTGTTCATTGTGACAGAAGCTGAAAAACGAGGATTATTAAAACCCGGGGGAACCATTATAGAATCCTCAAGTGGAAACTTCGGAATATCCTTGGCGATGATAGGAGCTGCTAAGGGGTATCGAGTTATTATTCTGGTCGATCCTAAAACCACTGCGACTAACTTAGCTCTCCTGAAATGCTTTGGCGCAGAGGTTATTGTTGTAACAGAACAAGATGATTCCGGCAGTTATCACAAAACAAGGATTTCTCTTGCGAATAAATTGGCCAGTGAAATCCCTGATGCATTTCGTCCAGATCAGTGCTTCAACCTGTTAAACAGCACTGCGCATTACCAAGGAACAGCACGTGAAATCTTTGCTGATTGCCCGGATAATGTCGCAGCTATTGTGGCCGCAGTAAGCACTGGCGGACAACTGGGTGGGATTTCACGATACACGAAAACATATAGGCCGGACGTAAAAGTGATCGGTGTTGATGCTGTTGGGTCCTCTATTTTTGGCGGTGAGTCACACTCATATCTGATTCCTGGTATTGGACTGGCATGGACACCGTGCAATGTTGCAGTCGAGAATATCGATTCTGTGTATAAGGTCACTGATGAGGCGGCTTTTGTAGCAGCAAGATGCTTTGCCAGAAATGAAGGTGTTTTGATGGGGCCGTCCGGCGGAGCTTGCGCTTTGGTCGCATTAACAATCGCTAAACAGCTTTCTCCGCACGATTGTGTCGTGTGCATTATTTCTGATGGAGGGGATCGTTACATTCAAACTTTACTTGATGATGCTTGGATGCAATCCAACAACTTTTCAATTGAAACAAGCTTAGAAAAACTTTTGGCACTCACAGGAACTATTGCACCTTGGAGCGTACACCCTGATCAAAATGCAAATTACAAACCTGAATTGAAAAGTCAGTTATGTGTTCCTGCATCGACTCAGACTATCAATGAGAATATAGATGAAATCGATGAATCAGCGTCTCGAATTTCTTTTATTGATTAGCAGGGTGTTTATTTCGTCTGTTTGAAATCCCTGTTTGATCATGGGAATAAGATGAGGGGAAACCTGTTGCGAAAGAGAATTAAGAATTTATCCCGAAGAGCAAGAAATAATTTTAAAAATATAAGTTCCTCTTTGGACGTTGCGAAGAAATACAATAACGCGCAGGAGTTAGTTTGTGCTAACTTGCTTTTAATCAAATCTGATCACACGGTATGAAAGGAGTTTTGTCTATGTTTGCAGTATACAAAAAACTGCTCTATTATGTGCCCAAGCAGCGACCTTTGGCCTATATTGCAATCGGCCTGACGGTGGTGTCCACATTGCTCAATGTAGGCGCTTATTACTACCTCTATGAGTTTTTGAAACGATTGGTGGTAGACGAAGATATGGGGCATGCTCAATATAATGCGTTCCTGATTGCAGGGCTGTTGATTGGCGGTTCGCTCTTGTATTTTGCGGCCGTGCTTTTGACGCATATGTTGGGCTTCCGGCTGGAGACCAACTTGCGCAAGCGTGGGATTGACGGCCTGACCAATGCCAGCTTCCGCTACTTTGATCTGAACTCATCGGGAAAGACACGTAAACTCATTGATGACAACGCCGCCCAAACGCATTCTATTGTAGCCCATTTGATTCCTGACAATGCCGGAGCAATTCTGACACCGTTTTTGGCGCTTGTGGTGGGCTTTTTGATCAGTCTGCGGGTAGGCATCGTTCTATTGGTTCTGTTCCTACTGAGTGGCGTACTCCTTGTCCTGATGACCGGGGAAAAGAAGTTTATGGAAATCTACCAAAAGGCGCTGGAGACAATGAGCAGCGAGACCGTGGAGTACATACGCGGGATACAGGTGCTCAAGATTTTTGGCATAGACGCTACATCTTTCAAGACGCTTCATCGGGCAATCACGGATTATTGTTAGCGCCGGGCGAAAACCGCCATTCCGGGCCGGGCGAAAACAGCCAATTTCGGCCGGATGAAAATAGCCAATCCGTACCGAAATGGTGTAGCCAGCCCCGGTCTGGATGTAGGTTTTAGGTGTCGTTCCTCGGCCCGTTGGCAGAAACTGCTGCGGTCGTGCGCAGGGAGACTGTCTCAAGACGGCGACCACGGAAGCTCTCGCCCTTAATTGCAAAGACAATCGCATCATCAAAGATGCGGTCAAGAGCACACAGGAGCGAGTCGTTCTCACAGAAATTTTCCTGCCACTGCGCAGGATCGCGGTTGCTGGTGAAGACCATGTTGTAATAACCGTCCTTCTGGTAACGGCGGTCCACCATGTCAAAGAACAGCCGCGTGTTCTCCTTGTCAAATTCGCAGTGTCCCACTTCATCAATAAGGCAGGAAGGCCGGACAAGGGATGCAAGGAGCGTGCTCTCACGGCCAGCCCGTCGGGCATCCGTCATCCGGTCACGCAGCTCGGACATCTTAATGAAGTATGCCTTCATGCCATGCTCACAACAGGCACGGCCAAAAGCCTGTGCCAAATGGGTTTTGCCGGTTCCCGGTTTTCCAATAAAGGCAAGGTTTTTGTGGGCATAGAGGGCAGATAGCGTAGAGAGACTGCGCAGCTTGTCAACATTCTTCCCGGTAACACGGTTGAAGTCGAAGTTGTCAAAGGTTTTGGGAACTTTCAGCGGCAGGCGGCTCGTGCGCAGTAAGAAGTCCATCGTGGAACGGTCTTTCTTTGCCTTCAGATATTCAAAAACCTTGGTCACTGCAAGGACCTCTGCGTCGGACATATTGTTCTTCTGCGCCAGCGCAGCAAATTCCTCCACCGTAAGCCCAAACTTCATCAGCTCTTTGCTGCAAGTGGAGACGGCGTTAAACAGAGTTTCACTCATCCCAGTCATCCTCCTTGCTGAAGTTAAACTTCTCAAAGGAGAGGTCACGGGGCGGCTCTGGAAACTGCTTAATCACCGTCTTTACCGGCATAGAGGGAAACTCTTCCGGCTGTTCAGGCAGAGCATACTGGTTTTCACAAAAGCTGTCCCTCCGTGCCCAGGTCACATCGTGCGTGGCCAGAAGAAAGCTCATATCAGAGGAGTAGACATGCAGGGTATCGCCGTCGCGCAGCACACGGGCAGTCTTGCCCTGGTAGGTATAGGGAACGCCAAAGCGCCGCCCCTCATAGCTCACAAATCCGTCAAAGGAAATCCGGCGCTCCGGGCATAGGTAAAACAGCATCTCATAGCTGTCATCCAGCACGGATACCACATTGGCACAGTGCGCCGTGTGCGTATCTTGGGGAATCCCAAGTCTCCTGTGGTATGCGGTGTTTTGTTCATTGCACCAATCCAAGGCAGCAAAGTTCAAATCGGTCACATTCCAGAACACGCGCCCAACAAGGAAGTTTTCCTTCACGAACCGTACCAGGCGCTCCACCTTGCCCTTCGTAAAGGGATGGCGGGGCTTGCAGAGTTTCGTCTGGAATCCCACGGTCTTCATGAACTGCTCGTAATCCTTCTGCCAGACGGGTTTGCCGTCCTGGCCGCGCCGGATGACCACGCTCTTCATGTTGTCCGTAAGGACATATTGGGGAACGCCCATATAGCGGAAAGCGTGAACCATTCCAATGAACAGGTTCTCCTGCTTTGCGTTGGGAAAGAACTCCACGTACCGCTGCCCGCAGTGGTGGCAAATCACAGCGAAGCAGGCAGCGTTATACTCGCTTCCGTCATAAGCCTGTACCCTCGTGAAGCCCCAGTCCATCTGAAATGCTTCTCCGGGACCAGTAAAATAGCGGCGTCCACGGTTTCCCTGCGGCTCAACCGCATGCCGAGGAGCCGGAACAAGGTGCTGGTGGGTTGCAATATATTCCTTGACGATGCTTTTCCCGCCAGTGAACCCACTCTCACGGAGTCTGGAAAGGCAAACGACAGAGTTCACAACGCCACCTTTGATCAATCCATCAAGAATGCCTGTGTAGCCGCTCAGGAGCGTGGTCGTGGCCTTGCGTCCTTTCAGTGCGTGTTGGACATCCTCAAAGTCATGCTCTTTCATGCTGCGCAGCTTGGCACGAGAAATTCCGGTGCGGCGGCCAAGGTCTGCAAGGTTGATTTTCTCCAGAGAGAACTTCTCTCCCTGTTCAACCATCATCTGCTCTATGGCCTTCGCCACAGCTGGATTCATGGCTGCAAAATTAGGTTTTTTCATGATGCCTCCTTTCACCGAGAGCTGGCTACTCTCCCAGTGTAAAGGATTTCATGAAATTATGATTGGCTGTTTTCTCCCGGCCCCTATTGGCGATTTCCACCCGGCCCGGAATGGCTAATTCCGCCCGGCGCTAACAGGGCAGTACCTCCAAAGTGTTTTTGAGGTGAATCAGGGGTCAATTTCGAGCGATTATTGGCGGGAATCATATCGAAACCCGCTGCAAATCATTCAAAAAAGTCATTGCGAACGGTTAGTACATATAGAACGGCTGGCTATAAAACGGCTACAGAATTCGCAAAGAACCTGTGTACAGTCCGAAATGCGTGGATTATTTGGACAAAACTGTAATTAAAATGGAAAAATGATAATTGAATCAGAATTTGGTCAGATTTGCCTATTAGAATAAAAATGGATAACTTTAATAGGCATAAGCTGTATTTAGAGGAATGCGTATGAAAACTAAAAATCGAAATAGCAGGGGAAATTTCAAGTTGTGTAAGGCGGCCTTATTCTTAGATGAGGCCGCCTCTTTTTTTACAGACGACGAATAGTAACAAATTTTTTAGAATGATACTGAACCAAAATCGCTGGTGGTCCGCTGCCTGTCCCTAGCGGCTGCAGCGGGTTCGTGTGCAAAGTGTGGTTCAGATGGCAGGGAGTCAGAAGTGCATGAGAGAAAGATGGATCATGCACATAAAGAGGGCCGTCCATCTGCTTACATTTCGACACACAGCTTACTTAATAATCAAGTTCTTCTGCCGCCCGTTTCGAGGGAGTGGGCGGGAACATCGCAAAACGAGTGATAAGCCTCCTCCTGCGGGTGCCGGAAGTCGTGACGGACTTCTTTATGTGTTTCACGCGGCCGGCCGATCACCTTTGCGGTGTGCGGTTGGCCGCGTTTCTTTATATGGCAAAGACACACGCTCGTTAGCTCGATGCCGGTCTCCTCCAATAGTTCGAGAACCCGTTGGATTTCTTGAACGATTTGGAGGATAAGGCCATGTGGCAACGAAATAATGGACAAATAGAGGAAGAACTACAAATCAGATTTACAGGTTACTTAATCCAGGCAGTAAAACGCACACGGCGAGATTACCTGAACACATTCAACCAATACAGCAACAGTGAAATACTGACCGATACAACCTATACTACAGGACAGACTTTGGAACAAGAGGTTACAGAGCACCTTCCTCTATGGGATGTGATCGAAAGTAATGCGCTCTTCTATGCACTCAAGCGGTTGAATGAACGCGAGCGGTATGTGTTCCTGTCGCATGTTTTGGATAACTGCTCTTTTGACTTAATTGGTGTAAGACTGGGCCTGACTTATAAAGGCGCAGCCGCAGTCTATTACCGTGCTGTTCAAAAGTTGAGAAAAAGTATTGAGGGGGGTGGAGAAACATGATGTTTGAACAACTGTTGTTTCAGGCAAAAGAAGGTAATCTGGAGTCAATTACCGGTATTTTGAATATGTACCGACCCTTACTGCTCAATTATTCTGTAATTGACGGCCGACTGGATGAGGATCTATACCAAGAACAGTGCATTACATTGATGCGAGCCATCAAACTGTTCCGAATTTGAATTTATGAGAAAGGCTCCGAGACCTTTTTTCGCTCTCGGGGCCTTTCCCGTGAGTTCAAACAAAATGTTTCCAAGAGGAAAAATAAGCGCACAGCAATAGTTGGATTCTGCTGTGCGCTTATTTCGATATAACCTATGGATCTCAACTTTGCGAATGAGGCCACACTGCGGTAAAACTTACCCTGCTACGATTTCCTTTTTTGCCAAATCGCTCCGAAAAGAATCTCTGCAAAATGCTTATTGTAATTTCATTACTTCTCTCCGGTGGCGGCCTTATCATAGTAGTAGATATAGGCGTTATAATCCCGAAACCGAGTGATCAGCCGAATCCGAATGTACAAATGTGCCGTTTCAGAATAGAGGTTAAATTCAGTCGGATCACTGGTAGCCTCGCCATATCGGCAGAAGCGGTTCATGGTCTCCAGCGTCTTAAAGGCCGGTAACTTGAACAGGGCATTTTGAAACTCATCGATCTCCTTTACCAGCTCTGGCGACGTCTTTTTGCCGCTCTCATTGTGCCAGGTTGTCCACCAGCGGTATCCATCGTAATCTGAACGGGAATAAGCAAGTTCGCTGACGGGGCGTTCGATGAGCTGCATTGGAGGCTTGTAGGTGTGCTTGAACACTTCTGAAAAAGTGCAGCTTAGCACCAGATAACAGGTGGACTTTTCTGCTCTTTTCTTCAGCTGTCCGTGCTTGACAGCATCCCACTCCGCAAGGGGGAGGGGGGTATGGGAGACATCTCGAAGGGCCTCATCCATGCCACAGACTTTACAGATCTGCACATCCGCATAGCGGCTGAAGGCGTTGACCATCAGATGGCGGCTCAGGGGAGAGCCGCACCGAAGGCAGTGGGGTGGAACCATCGCATCTCCATCCGCATACATTTTTTTATCTTTACGCCAGGCGGCTTCTAACAGGTCTTTAGGATATAATTTGATCTTCATGATTTTGCACTCCTTCTTCTGGGGTTTCTTTTCATCGTCTTTTGACGGATAGCGGTAGTTTCTCTAAATGTTTGAGCAAGGGATGAATCATGCCTCGCATCGTTTTTCCGGCGCCGATCTTCTGACCAGGGCTGGTAGACCGGAAGTTCTTCCCGGAACAATGCCAGCAGTTCAGCAGCCATGTCCTCACGGCGGCGGTACAGGTTGTTCTTCACGGCCAAAGTGTTGCAGTCGGTGATAATAGTACGCAGTGAGATCCCGCGGTGTTCAAAGGTGAAACGCCTGTGATGAGCCGGGTCCTCCGCCTCGATACACAGCGGGAGCGTATCAGAGGAATCCGCCAAACAGCGCCAGCCGCTGTAATCGGTGTAATGAAATCCTGGGATATGTTTTGCCAGCCGGCGCAGGGCGATATACAACCGAATATACCGCCTGCCAAGCTCACCGTTCAGCCGGCGGGAATAGTAGGAGTACCCGTCCAGATCGAACTTTTTCAGCTTTTGGGCGTTGAAGATATATTCCACATATTCTGTGCCGTTCTCTAGCCGCACCTGTCCGGTGCGCTCACCTAGACCATTACGCTTAATCCAGGCATGATACCGTTTGCCGGTGGCTTTGGTGTTGATAAAACTGCAGTCTTTGGCGCGTAAGCCACTCAGATTGACGGTCAAACTGTCCCAGAAGACCAGCTGACCAAAGCTCTCCTGATAGAGTTTGATGGCAAGGTTGCCCTCCGGATAAGTGGCTATTTTAACGGTCAGTGCATATTCGGTTCCTTTCATTTTAAATGGTATTGGTTTCATAATCTCTCCATAAATAAGACCGGGGGGCTGCAAATGCGGTTCCCCCGGCCATGGTTCTAAAACTGAGCTCCTGCCCTGCGGCAAGAGAGCGGGGTAGAGGCGGTACCTTTGACGGTTATATCGGAATCTCATGGATTCCGGGCCATTGATTTCGCATCAGGCGACATCCGCTGCGCTTTCAAAGAGTTTGTGCAACGCGGCACACATATCCGCCTGATTTCTGCAGGAAATGGTATGAGCATGACCGTAGTTTCGCCTCTCGTAATCCATTGGCCCTACCGTGATGCTCAACTGAGAACGCTCCTGGGTGATCCAGAGCCGCCTGCCGCCGGACGGGTCTTCGACTACAATCCAAAGCGGGCGCTGGCGATCCATATAGGAACGATGGTTGGAACGTCACCTGCTATAGTCGGAATATCGGAAACCAGGGCGGTTAGACTGACACTGCTCTAAAGCCTCATAGATCTTCTTGTATTTCATGCGCTGTGCCTCCCTTCACTGTGCAGCTCTTCCTGTAAAGTAAGGTATTCGGCGTATCCCTCCGGGTCCAGTTCGCGCAAGCGGTCTGCCCGGAAACGGTACTCCGGGTATTCACAGTACCCGTTGCGCTGCGTTGCTCCGGTGGGGATAGCCAGCCCATGGCGGATCAGCCAGACCGGGAAATCGGCATCGCCATTGATATCGATAAATGCACAGTCTTTTCTCCGTTCTCCGTCCAGATCGACCGTCAGAGAGGCCCAAGGCTCCGCATAGCCATTCTCCCATGTGAGCATGACAATCGCCAGGTTGCCGTCCACATAGGCAGATACCTTTAACTGGATGGGATGTATGGAGCCATATTTCTCATAGGGGAAGGTGATGGGGCCTTGACCGTTCAAAGCCGGCATGGCTTCTTTGGCCGGCACTGTTCCAATATTGATAATCAAATCCAAATCCCAGCATATGGCGAGAATATCGGAGGAGCTCACACGGTAGCTATATTTTCTGGCATACTTAGGGTGAAAGAGAAGCTGCCCATTCTCCAGAATAAATTTGCCCTCCTTGGAGCCGTAGGTGTACCGTCGGCCGTCCAGAAGGTATTGCACCTTTTGAGCATCCGCCGCGATCTTTCTTTCGTCATACCAGGTGGCGTGTTGTACTGCGACCTCCAGATTGGGGTTTGCTCCAAACTGCTTCTCCAAAAACTGCAGGACGCGCCCGCAGACCGCTGCCCGCTGTTCTACTGTTTGGGCAGAGTTGAAGGACAGTGTGAAATAGGAGTAGTCCCGGCCGGATAATCCATAGCTGTGAAGCGTATTGCTAAAGTCGTTGCACCAGAAAAACAGATCCCAACGGGAACTTCCGTAAGGCACCGGATCTTTGGCTTCATACTGATAGCATAGAAACTCTCTGGCGATGGCCGCCATGATGAGGGCCATCACAGCATTTTTGGACTCGGCAGCCTGTTTGATCCTACGGTGCGTCCCGTCAGGGCTGGCATCGCAAATCTGACGGTTTTCCTCCCGCTGCTCCGGAGTATAGACATATTGCAGTCTCAGGGAATGGACATCTTCCTGGGCATAGCCCCGGCCGACCCATTTTGTGCTGGAACTTTTGACAGAAGATTTGTCATGCAGTATCTTCATGGTGTTCCTCCTTGATGGTTAGAATTCTTTCCATTCGGTCGTTTCCCCGGTCTTGTTGTTACGCGCCATTATCAGACGGGTAATTGGTGCAGACGGCTGTACCACAAGTTCTCCCTGCTTATACGCTTCTTCGGCAGATTGCAGCGCATGGGAAATGTCGCTTGCCTGCATGGGGAATTCTTGAACGATATGTTCTTCGATTAGAACAGTGTATTTTTGCCTCCTATAAGGGCGGTCGCTGGAAGAAATACTATCGGTCTTGCTGTCTTCTGGAACAGCTTTGATGATTTCCCACTGAAAAGTATCGCTGTTCCGTTCCAAACGGATGTTGTTTTCTGTCATTGATGTATAGGGATTGCCTGGATCTGTAGGACTGGCCGGTACATTCAGAGCGGTGGCAATCCTCCAATAAGATTCCATCATGGCGCGTCTGGCAGCCAATAACCCTTCAAAACTGTGGACGGTGGCCTCGTGACCGCCTTTGTCACTCCTGCCTATAAATAGAAGTAAATAATTGACGGTTTTCATTTGTCAGCACCTCCGTCTACTTGTTCTTCCTGCCAATCGTAAAGCAAAAGGTCATGGCTGGAGGCATTAGGCTGGAGGGCTGCCGCCCGAAAACGATAATTTGTGAATACAAAGCCGGTGGGCTTGTGGGTGTACTGGACGGCAAGAATGTGACACTCCCGGCCCATCCAGTCGGCAGATTCCAGGACCTGTTCGGCTTCATTCCCAAAATCAAGGGCAAAAATCCAGTTATCCTGACAACTGCTCGGGTTGGAGTAAGGCTCCCCACCCGGTAGGAACAGGAGCTTTCGTTTCATATCTTCATAGCTGTGGAGTCCCGGGTGTTTATTCAAGAACGCTTGTGTCAGTCGTTCCCTAAAGGAATAGAATGGGATGAATGGTTTTTTGCCCTCGAAGTCCCCGTTTCCATCCAGAGCAATCACCTGCCCATCCGAGATGATCTCGATCATAACATCCTTTCGGATACGGCAGTCATTTTCATAGTAATCCGGGGTAGAAGTGTACCATATGCCATCAACCATATCACGGTTGCAGTAGTAATAGGGCTGGCTTACAGATCGGAACACATCCTTGCAGAAACCTGTGTCTTCAAACAGAAAAGTGAGTTGAATCGTTTTCATTCGAGTTCCCTCCGTAGTAGTAATCATAGATTTTTCTTAGACCGCGCCGTATTTTGGCTTTGGTAGGGCTGCTGGTGGCGATTCTCTGGCCGGAGCCAAACGCTGGCCCGAAAACTAAATTTCGTAGTGGGTGCAGAGATACCGCCCTTTTGTGTGGGTGATTGAAACCGACCACATATAGGCGTCGCCGGACACCGCAAACTCTTTGGGATAGCAATACTCCCGCATTCCATCCGACGAGAAATCATCCAGCACTGCGGTATTCCCGGAATTGGGGTCTGCTTGCGGCTGAACAACCTCCCGGAGCCAGAGAAGGAAAAAAGACGCCCCGGCGCTCATACCGATTCCTCCGGCTTGCCGGCCTTTTCATAGTAGACCTTGCGAGTGCCGGCACCGCGAATTTGGAAGATAAAACCGGGCACCATCTCAGCCAGCTTGTCAGCGTACATCTTGGCACGGTCACAATCCGGGACCAGCGTAGCATAAAACAGGCTGACGCCAACTTTTCCTTCATGCAAATTTATGGCGCCATAACAGCGGTCGCCAATTTTCTTCCCATAGACGATATAGTTCATCATTTACCGCCCTTCTGTTAATACCAGATGAAAGTCTGGCCGCATAATACCTGAATACGGTCCATGATGGCATCAACTTTCTTTTCGGAGAGGGGAATAGCTGCATTATTCCAGTGTTGGATCAATTCCTCCAGTGTGCGGTCTGGCGCCGTCACACAGAAATCGCAGCAAAAGTTATAGAGCGGCTGTCCGGTATAGGCTTCAAAGACGCTTTCAGTACCATCAACAATCCGCTGTCTCTGGTTCCCACTGTAGTTGATACGGCCTAAATAGGCGGCACCATAGCGTTCCCAATACGCATCAATTATTTTGCGGTTTAAGTCATTGTAAGTATCATCGGCTTCATCAATCCCGAGATACCCATCACGAGCGAGGGCATACTTCCGCTGCATTTGCAGGTAGTAGGAGAAGGCGTCCATGGGGTTCGGATCATGCGAGGGATGTTTTGGTTTCATTAAAGAATCCTCCTCAAAAAACAAGGGAGCGACAAACAGCTAATACGCTGTTTGTCGCTCCCTTTGTGATAGTGTCCCTTGCCAAATAGCAAGGCGTTTGTCAAATAAGAAAATTAAAGGAGTGCTGTATCTTCTATGCGGCAGCTTCTGTGGGAGGCAGTTCATTGATGATGGGAGCGGAAAGTAAAATGGCCGTTTCGGTATCTTCCATTAACAGCCACGCACCATCGCGCCAAACACAAGCGGTTGCCTTGTTGTAAATCTCCGGGACTTTATTAGGATCGTCGATGCACTCGCGGGAAACGAGCAGGCACATATGATTGAGATAGAAATAGTGAAGAGATTTTTCAATTTCCTCTCGTAAGGTGTGGGCCAGGGCTGCAATTTCGTCCATATTCTGCCGCTGAAAAGCAGCCTCGGAAATCTTTTTCAGGCACTGTGTTTGCTGAATCGCTGCATCAATGTAGGTTTTGGCCTCGTCAAACAAGCTGCGCCGGATACGAATATCACATAGAGCTACATGACGAGTGTATTCGGTAGCCGCTTTGCAGATTTTTTCCCGCAGGGCCTCATAAGGCTTTTTGTACTTCGTTTTCAACACTTCCAGCGATACCACCTCTAAATTGCGCCGGAGGGTGTCCAAATGAAGTTTAAGGGCTTCACGCAATTCTTTTTCTTCCATGATTATGACCATTCCTTTCCGCTGTGCTCCAAGGCACCAAAGTGAGATGAAACTTAAGTGTCTCTGACGCAGCCGGTTGTAATTTGTTAGAATACGCTTGAGGAAGCAGGCACACTACAGAACACGTGAAGGTGAGTAGGCTCAACCTTGTGTTGAACTGAATGATTATGTGTGCCGGACGCTCTTTCAAGCACCAATAATTAGGGCTTAGCACCCTGTAGCCTTATCTTTGGAGAGACGGACTACTTCAATCTTTCGGCGAGCGTCCAGTCCCTGCCTGTTCTCCTCAAATACTATTTCGAGGGGACTTGTTATGCTTAAAATCGTTTACTACATCTGTTGTGGAAAAAGCAAGTCCCCTTGATTCATCAATAAATGTGCCTTTATTATCCGCGTCGAAAATGACGGCACCGCTCGTAAACATGAAAATGAGCAGTGGAATAAAAACGGTATGCCTGCTGCTTTTAAGCGGCAGCAGCCAACGGCGGATGGGCCGCTTGGCGGTACCGCAAACTTCCGGCTTTGTACTTTTGAAGATTTTCATCACCCATATCCTCCTTGTTGATAGACTGTGCGTGAAATAGCGATCACCCCTCATCCATGCCCGTGCTGGCCTCAATGATGCTGCGCTTCCGTTTCAGTTCTGCGATTCTTCGTTTCCACTCTTTCTGCTCCTGCTCGGCCCGTGCTCGTTCCGCTTGCTGATCTTCCGGGGAGAGTGCGGAAAACTCCCACTCCCGGCGATCCGCGTCAATATCCGCCATGATGCGGCGCACCAGACCCAGAGCCAGTTCGTTCTTTGTCGGCGGCAGCTGCTCCATGGCTGCCTGCCCCTGCTGAAAAAGAAGCCGGTATCGGTCGTATTGAGCCTCGGTGATGAAGCCCCATCCGAAGTCATCCTGGATTGCCCGCTCGCTGTGGTATTGCACCACTTTTTCAAATTCAGCCTGCCGGACGGCGCCTTCTTTCTCCACCGTCCGGGCATATTTTGCTTCTATGCGGCACAGCTCTCCCAGCACCTTTGTACAGGCGGCTGCTTTCATTAAATAGCCGTGGTCCCGTACTTACCCATCTAGCACCTCCGCTTGTTCATCATCACAGCTTACCAAAGGGCAGGCGTAACTTTTATCAATGCTGGGCATAGTACATCCCATGTCAGGATCATGACAATCACAACTCAAGCAGGGAACAAGGGGCTCCGGCTGAAGCCGGATTCCCAAAACGATAAATTCACTCCATCTTCCGCAGTGTGGGCAGGGGATTGTCCCGTTGTATGCATGGTCGATCTACTCTTGTGTAACGGGGGAAATCTTATGGCAGCATTCGTTCCGCACATATACGATATGAGTGGCTCGCCAGACTTCTGGGCGGTATCTCTTATTGAAAGGAAGGTAGCCGCCCCATTGCGGATTGTCGAAAATCCGGTCGACATGTAGCTGAAGGGCTTCTTTTCGCAGTTCAGCGGCTGAGTCCCCAGTATAATTGTGTTCAGTACACCATTGGATTAGATGCTTTAGCAGATGTGTCTCCCCATCGCGCTCGATGACAGCCTCTGCCAGCCTGCACCAGTCTTTTTCTTCAATCTCCCCAAGATTGGTTTTTACACCGTCCCGCGGCAAATGCTTTTTATCCCGGCCGGAGCCTGTGCTGTTACAACGAAATACGCTGTATTGCCAGCGAATATCCTCGTAGGTGATAGAAGAGAAGTCTACTCCACTGGGCAGATGATAGTCCCCATATTTCATAATTTTCAGTTCCTCATAATTTTCACAACTGGTCAGACCTTGTTTTACACAGTCTGACAGCTATGGCTTGGTACATTTTAGACAGCAAAACCTTCCATGCTACAGCGAAGAATGAAGTAGCCGGTCCGAAGGCTTTTCATGTGCCGTAGAATATCTTCTTTGGACTGGTAGCCTTCCAAATTCAACGCCTGCCGTTCTGGACAGCCCTTCTCGCTGGTCAGGTTGCAGTACCAGTACCCGCTGTTGGTCTGATAGACCCTCCGGATCCTTTTCTGGCCGGGAATGGTGAGAGTCAATCTCAAGCCGCCGACACCAAACTGCGCATGTACGAGCATAAAGGCCGCTTCATACAGCTCGCGTTCTTCTTTTTCTACAAAACCGCAGAGGTCAGGCAGCCTGGGGCATCTTCCAGATGTGTGGGTCATATCACGCCGGTTCCATTGGAATTTTCCCCGGCACCAGCAATCCCACGCCTCGCATTTTTCACAATCCGCAGCGCCATGAAGCGGTGGAAAATAATGTTGCTGCTCCATAACATAACCTCCTTAAAAACAGTCATTCTGCATTACTTTTTTGCAGGCCAAGTCCAAACCAGCTTTCAACTGAGGCATGGCCTCCATGTATTGGGGAGTGATACTCAGGGCATCAAGCGTGTCTTGAACATCGCCGGTATAGCTGTATTCATGGTTGGAAAGTTCGGTCAGGAACATTTCATAAATGAAATTGTCTCCAGCTTTATCAGCGGCTATGGCCTCCTCAAGTTCCTTGCGGTGCCGGGCGAACATTTCATGCAGCCTCGGCGCATCACTTTTGCGGTAAAATCCACTGATGCCAGCGATAGCATACACCTGATTCATGTCGGAAGGGCGCAGGCCGAGCCGACTCATTCCTTCTGCGAACTGCTGTTTATCGAACGCAAAAAACAGGGGAAAGGCGTTGACCTCTTCCTGCTGGCGATCCCGTAACTCCTGATATTGGTTTTTCATATTATGCGGCCTCCTTTTTCATCTGCTGTACAGACAGCCTGACACGCCATTCTTCCGGGCGGGGCTGACTGTGGCGAATCCGTTCTAAAAGTGCTTTATTTGCACAAACGCCATATTGCTTCCACTGAGGCTCTGGCCCTCGACGGGTCAGGTGCTCCAAGGCATACATCATAACAGCATCCTACCTTTCCAACTCGACTTGCCGAAGCTTTTTTAACAACAGGAGGGTGTTCTGCTCGTATTGCTCAAGAAACGGCTGATTTAAATTGAAGTTATAATATTGGTAAAGCAGCACTTGGAAGGTCGTCTGTTCGCATAGTTCCGGAGAGAGCGAGCGCATCCGCTTACCGATTTCAGTGATAGCGGCATATTCCTGTTTCGAATACTCTTTCTCTACTTTGTGGAGATTGCGATAAAACCAGTCCGTAACGGAAACCTTTCCGCCGTTGAAATGATACTGCTGATTGCGGTCAAAGCAGAGTCTGTATTCAAAATCACGGCCCCGCTCTCCGGGTTCTACAGAAAAGGGATAGATCTGGCAGGTCCGGGGACGCGCTTCATAGATGCTGCACAGGCCGTTTTTCAAGAAAATGCAGGAATCATTCGGTCCGGTGGTTTTCAGTGTAAAAATGGGGAAGCAAGTATCCGTCAGCGGCATGGGCTCGCAGTATCGGGCCAGCATTTCATCTATGGTGGAGATGCTGGGATCTCGGTCACGCAAATACTTTGCCAGCCGGTAGGCATCCAGGCTTTCCACCATCACACTGTTCTCAATATGGCGGCAGCATTGACCGCATTTGCGGCATTGATAGTTAACAACGTCTTTTGTGTGGACCAACACCGCCATTGTTTCTTGTTTATCCATGGCAATCCTCCGAAAAAGGCCGTGACGGGAGATCCGTCACGGCCCAAAACATATAGGACAAATTCTGTTGTCCCCGTGTCATCTTACAACCGCTTTACGCACATGCGGCCAAGCTCATCATCGGGAGCGGGTTGCAGGCCGCCAGCGGAAAAGGGGACATGGAGAGGCAGTAGATGGAATTGAGCGTTTCAAAGCGCACCAGGTCATCCGACTGCTCATGGACGGCAACCACACGGGAAGTATGGTAGATCTTACCGCCCGCGTGAAGAAGGGCGCTCTGCCCAAGCGCCAGAGGGCGCAGAAGAGCTCCGCGCATCACAATGGATTTCTTTGATTTCGTCATATAATTCGACCTCCATTCTATTCAAAATAAGTCGGTGATCACTCGTGGCATAACCGCAGAAACACGGTGCGGGCTTCCTCAAGGAGCTCCTGGATGCGTTTCATCGGTAGTCTCTCGTGGCGGGAGATCTCCCTAATACCATAGCCGTAGCCCTTCATGCGGACGATCTTCATCTGCTGCTCAGAAATATGGGCGGCCAGTTCATGGAGCATCTGCTGCATTTCAAATTCCTGCATCACACGGTCTTGAGCCGGCAGTAATTCCTCCAGCGGAGTACCGTCCGGGTATAGGCCCAGATGGATGCTGATGACTTCTGCATTACGCTTACGCCGTGTTTGACTTAAATAATAGTTCGACAAGTTGCGATACATTGTCTTCCAGGCAATCGTCGAAAAAGAATACTTCTGCAGCGATTTTCTTGAAAAATAGTCTCGGACAGCTTTCAAATAGCCAAAAATGACCACATCATAGAATTCACTCTCCGGCAGATGGTTGTCATTGAGAAATTTATAGACCAGGCCGTGGTGCTCTGCAGCAAACTTCTGCTGTTCTTTGGTTAACGGTACTTCGCTTAACATCTTATTTCCTCCATTCTAAAATGAAAAAAGGGATACCCCCGGCCTGAGCCGAAGGTATCCCCTTGCTGACATTTCATGCGGCATCGCCGCAACAAAAACAGTTACGCCGGCAACTTCTCATAGTCGCCGTTGACTTCCCCGACCACGTAGCTTCCGTCCGGGCCCGGCGCCGCAGTCGCGGATTCCGGGATCACATAGTCGCAGTCGCTGGTGCGCTGCTCCTCATTGATCAGGGCGCGCTGGATGTTGATGGCCTTGATCTGCTCCTTGAAGACATTGGCATAGGCGCGGATCTGAGCCAGCTCATCACCCTGGAAGTCGCGCACAAGGCGGAAGGTGGCGACGCTGTAGTCGTTGCCATTGTTCTCTTTCTTGAGCGCAATCTGGATCAGGCTGCCATAGGTGGCGCGCCGGCGGTAGACAAAGGCCCTGTTCAGGAATTCCTTGAACGGCTTAATGCTGGTGGGCGGCAGAGAGATCTGCAGAGGCATATACTCGCCGCTGCGCAGCAAGTAAATGTCCCGCATGTTCTTGCATGCCTTGCCGCGGCCGCCGTCCCGAGCCGAACCGTATGCGTTCATCGGGCAGGTGGCGCAGGCGCCGCCCGGTTCGCCAATACCAGTCTTGCCGTCCACAGAGGAGCAGAGGGGCTTGGTGTCCTCATCGTATTCGCTGCCTTCCGGCCAAAGGGTATAGGCGGAATGATTGTAGAGGATGACGCCCTCCAGCGTCCGGGCATAGTCCGGGTTGTCGGGGTCCTCCGTAGGGATCTCAAACTGCAGGGCGCCGCCGGCGGGGATCTTGACCCGCTGGAAGCTCATCATCTGCAGGCCGTCCGCGTCCTCCGCGATCTCGTCACTGCTGAAATCCCCATCCACCATTGCCGGGAGCATGAATTTGTTCTGCTCGTTTGCGGTCATCATAGAAGTGTTCTGTTCGTACATAGTTGTTCCTCCTGTCAAATTTAGATGGATGGCAGCCATCTAAGCGGCCATCTGGTTAATTCGGCTCCACTGCCGCGCCGGCATGGAAAGAATGTTGTAGCCAATGCCTTCCAGAGCAGTCGCCCGGTCATAATCCTGGACATCCTGGCTGTGGCGGGTCACGGCATTGGACAGACCATATAAGGTCAGATCGTTGCCTTCGATCAACCGCTGCAGAACACCGGAGCTTTCATCGTCCGTGATATGGAAGTCTTTGCTGACGAGCTTCACAATGCCAGGAACATCAACAGTATTCATGCGAGCATTCTTGGCTTCCCGCATCATGTTGACCACACGGGTAAAGCGAACCTCATCTACCACGGCTCGAACAGTGTCCTGGATCTTCATGGCGAAAGCTTTGTCGTCGGCCTCCAGCGTTTTTTCCGAATACAGCTGGTAGTTCTCTGAAGCCTCATTGACGCGGCCTACATGGTTGCGGCGCGTCTGGGCATCGTTTATCACCATACCGTTGCTGCACACCAGACGATAGACCAGCGGCTGGATGCTCACCGAGCCCAAGCCTACCTCGCTGTTGCTGATAATAATACCGGACTGCACAATGTCACCGGGTACGACCTCTGCCTCCAGACGGGTATTGACGACCTTGATGTACATACGGCTGTCGGTGAGCTGGCAGCTCTCGAAGTGCATCCCTTCCATTTCCTGAAGGACTGGAAGGACAATCCCAGCAATATCGAGGTTGTCGATGCGCCGGTAGCGGTTGCTGAGAAACGCCCGTGCTGTGCCGTCTATGGTGCGAACCATACGCACAGCTGGCTCCCGCTGGAACCATGCATTCACATTCTGCGCCAGCAGTTCGGGATATTCCTCCAACATCTTGTCATAATAGGCTGCCGGGATCTTAAGGTGCGTTCCGATTTGCCTGTGTGCGATGGCGTTGACCTCCAACGGCTCTACGGCATAATCACCGGATTTGTCGTAAGCGTTGAGATATAGCCCACCCCCGAAGGGCTCCAATCGGAGACTCCGGGTGTCCAGCATATAATCGGCCTTCAAATCGTTCTGCCGCTGGATTTCCTGTGCCATTTCCACAAGGCTAATCCCTGATTTCATGGTATTTCACTCCCTTCCCATGACGATGGTGGTCACCAGGAGACCTGAATGCCCTGTGTCGTTGTTTCAGCCGCCAGACCGTTGCTCTCCAGCACCTCCACCAGACGGGGCCAATAGACCTTTGCCGGAAAATTGGAAAGGTGTTCCTGCGAAACAAGCTCTTCGCCCTGCTGAATGCAGATATCGCCGTTTTCTTTCAGCGTGAGCTTGCTGTGCCCACGGGAGTTCAGGTCAGCGATCAGCGTTTCCATGACCGTGCGCCCGTTGTTTTCATACCAGATGCGCGGATCGACGGGCTGCTTGTTGGGCGGAATGTCGGCCTGTTCGTCCTGCTCCGTCCCTGCTTTGGTGAGCGGCACGATCTTGAGCAGGTCACAACGGATCGTTGCGTCTTTGCCAAATGTGATGTCGGCGTGGTCAAACGCCTCCACATTGTAAAGGCGGATGCGCCCAGTACCATTTCCACGGATCAGATCCACCGGCCGCTTTTCACACCACTCGAAGCAGGCGTTGGAAAACGATGAACGCAGATAGGTCAGAATCCGATGGTTGGCATAGCGGAGCAGCAGATCATCCGGTACCGGTTCTTCAAGTTCCGGCACCGTAAAGGTGTTCTGTGCGATGCCCTCGGCATGGAGCTGACGCTCCCGATGCTGGCGCTGGCGGCGGCGCTTGGCCTGCTGCATATACGGAAGCAGGAGGATCAGCACGATCCAAAGCCCCCAGAGGGTGAATGCCCCAATCAACAGCCATGCTTGCCAGGGCCCGCGTACCAGAGCCATGATAGCGATGACAGCACCGATCAGGATCGTAATGCTGCCACTCAAAAGTCCCTTGTCATTACTCATGTGGTTATCGTCCTTTCTTTCGATTTTTGCCTGAAAACAAAAAAAGAGGGACCGCACCAAGCTTCAGTTCATTCTGAAAACTTGATACGGTCCCTCTTACAGCGCCGGATCTATTCCGGCAGGGATTCGCGGTCTCCGTCCATTACCTCGGAAGGCGCTGGAGCGGTTGCCGCTGTGTCGGAGTCATGCTGCTCACATTCAGTCTTCGCTCTGGAGGTTTGCCCAGGAAGAAATCCAAAGTCCGTCAGCCATATTTTCAGCTTCTTAACTGTGGTCCCGTCCTTTTGGCGTACATCCACCAGTTTTTGCGATCCAGTGAGCCAAATCATGCTTCCCTTTTTGATTTTGAGCCTTACGAGCCGGGCAACCTGGTCGCCGCGAGCCCATACTTGGTAGAAGTCCGGCGGGTTGTTGCCGGAACGCTCCATCAGGTCAAAACAGACATACGGCTGTTTTGACTGGCTCTCTTTTGGGACAAGATCGTGCATGACCCGGCCAAATACATGGATTTGTGCCATAACACTTCCTTTCTTCGCCGTCGGCGTTAATATCTATATATAAAAAGTGCCAGCAGATATCGGCCCTGAATGGGCGCAACGATACCACTGACACTTGATACAGCATACAAACTTAACTGCGTGTGCAATGCAAGGGTTTTGGCCTCGCGGTACAGATACAAGATCTGTATCCCACATGGGGAACGCACAAAAATCAATTACAAACTAAGTGTAACACTATATCTTGCGTTTGTCAAGCAGTATAATACTATATATAGATATATTCGCCGTGGCGAGTTACAATATGTGGTTCATGTCGCGGTAGTAATCGTCCAACAGATAAAATCTCAGTTCCCTGGCCCTGGGCGTGCCATAGTTGAAGGTCAGAGCGTACAAATTGCCAGTTCCGTCCACACCGAGCGGCCCCAACCAACAGGTGAAAGAGTTGCCGTTAAAATACCAGAGCTGGATGTCACGATAACCATCCTCCGAGACAAGGCCGGACGAAGCCATGCGCCATGCGTCCTCATCGTCAATCATGGGATGTGAGAGAAAGCGGCGGTAGAGTTCGTCCGACAACCCAAGGGCCTGCTGGTAAGTCAGCGGATTAGGATGGTCCAGCCACCAACGGGTGATTTCTTCAAAGGTGCGCAGATGCGGCTTAGGGTCGAGCGCATGAAATTGGCGGATGAATGCCTTTACCTTTTCCAAATCTGCGGCAGGGGGAATTGGGATCTCGCGGACCTCATTATCCGAGAAGGAAAAGGCGATCCGTTCACCGTCTTTATCCTCCAGCATGAGTGCGGTACGGGACAATGGAGAAACCAGAAAGTGGTCGATGGCAAAAGTGTGTTCCAGAAACTGCTGGACTTTGAATTGCTCAATGGTGTGTGGCTTGTACATGGGGGTAAACCTCCTTTTTCAGTGTTCTACTTATTAAATAGGAAAAAGCTTCGCTTTTTCTGCAAATTGATCAAACTTTTTGAAAAAGAAATTGTTGCGGTACAAAAAGATGCGGTGCTATGCTATGGTTATGAAGTCAGCACCGCATCTCTTTCCTTTTCGCCGCAGGTTTATCCATTATTTTTTGCCTCTTCATCAGAAACAAGGGCTTGCTCGAAAGCCTCGTACCCTAAGAAATTGTTGGTGGAGAGGGCGGCATCCAGATAGTCGTTGCCGATGGCAGGCCTACTCCCTTTTTGGAAATAAAAACGGTAGCGGGCGCCAATTTGGAATTTGGCGGTTTTGCTCAACAGCAAAGTGCGCTCCGTGCCCAGTTCATCCATCAGCTGGATCTTGCGGTAGCGCCGCAGCAAAGGCGTGCTGACACCGGTGCAGATGCCTTCCACCACTTCGTATTGGCCCCGGGCGGCGATGCTCCACAGGCTTCTGCCCAGCACCAGGGAGGCGACAAAAATAATCCCGCTCAGCGCCAAGAGGATGCGGTCTGCGGTTGCAATGAAGATTACAAGGCTGACCGCAATACTGGCAATGCCGGCCAGATATGTCAGCAGGATCTTGCGCCGCAGGACAAAGGGCATTTGGCTCCATTGGTTTTTCATGTACTGATCCTCTCAAAAATGATTTGCTGGCGCAAATACAGGTTGGCAACGGCCAGCGTCACGGCCTGGCTGCTTCGGCTGTTTTTCATGATGCTGGCAATATTGTGGCATGTGGTTTCGTTATCACCATACACGGTTTCCATCAAAAACTGTTCATTGGGAAGAACGGTAACATCCTGCTCTATGCACTTGGCGATCTCGGCAGTGGACAGCAGAGCTTGCCGAGCCAGCCGCATAACGCGGGCCTCGTAGTCCGTGTGCCGGTCTTTTCGGAATAGCTTTAGCGCCTGCGCAATAGGGACGCGGCGGCTCAGCACCAGCTTGGCGAAAGAGAGGCACCGCACCAATACAGAGCCGCTGGTTGGAATGATGCCAAGGGAACTCAGCAAATCATATAGTGCATCGTACTCCGTTTCACCGCAGCCAGATACTAGCAGTCCGCGGGTAAGCAGCCGGTTTACGCAGGCATCCCAAGAGCGGGAGACACAATCTCCCAGGGAAGACGCCAGCTTATCGCACTGCAGCGAGATGTCCTCTCGTTTGGAGATCCGCCAGTTCAGGGTGGTCCAAACGACCATCTCCTGCATATCCATCATATAGGGCTGCCCGCCCAGCCGGATGACCGGGCAGGATCGGCCGCAGCTATTTGTCTCCCGCTCCAGACGGCCGATTGCAGTATATAGAATTTTCTGTTCCATTTATCAATGCCTCCTTTTACATATCCTCTACTGCGGAGAGGATGTGGTTTTCAACAAATTTAAAGCAGGCTTTCCAGAAAACGGGGGTCATTGCGCAGTTTAGCGACTGAGCGTGAGATCCACGCCCCCACATGGGAAGGCGGTACATGGTAGAGCTCCGCAATATCCGTGATCCGCATCCCCCGGAGTTTGAGTGCAAGCGCCTCAATGCCGAGGCGGGCCACGCCGTCATACTCCTTCTTGCTGGCCTCCAAAAGAGAGAGCGTTTCAATCAGCGATACCTGCGTGTCAAATTGATTGGCTTGCGGGTCTAAGGTGTCCCCGTCTGCCGCCAGTTCTCCGTGTTCTCCAATGACGAGACGGCTGAAGTTCTTGTTTCGCGCACAGATGGCCCGACAGTAGGAGATCAGTCCGTTGCGTACCACTTTTTTGGCATAGGTGGCAAACTGTGCCCGTCCATCGTCCTCATAGGTGGCTGCGGCTTTGCAGAGCCAAATACAGCCCTCTTGAAAAAGGTCTCCGTATTCCAAACCGCAGATGGTGGGATTGACGTGGATGTAATCACAGATGACCCAGTGTACTACCGATAGGTTCTGGGTAACGAGTTCCTGCTGCTGCTTTGTCAGGCTGGTCATGGTTTCACCTCCTCCTGTCATGCTGCCGGCTGAAGGCCATCAAGAGGAGCGGCGGCCTGATGGCAGAGGCGGATCACCTCATCGCACATCCAGTCTGAAAATTGGCCGATGTGGGCCTGCCGGTCGCTCAAACCCAGCTTAGCCTGAAGCCAGATATAGGCCTCCCACTTCTCCATGTGGCGGACCTGCTGCAGGTGTTCCAATGCCCGGTGCGCCAAGATACGCTTGTGCCGGAGATCTCCGTTTGCCAGCGTCCCCATAGGCTGATGAGTCCGGTCGTGGGCGCTCACATAGGCGTCACAAGCCGGCCAGCGATCACAGAGATAGAGAAACTTCCCCTGAGACCTACGGTTACAGCCATAAACTACGCTGGCCGGGCGAAGAGACGCGCCGGCGTGGCAGTATGGACATTTGATCTGTTTTTGCTTCGTCATAAAATCATCACCTCCAAAGGCGCACCAAAGACGGCGCAATGGCGTCTTTTCGTGCAAAAATCAACTATCCCGGCCGCATTCGGCTTGCAGACAAAGCTGCAGGAGCGTACATGCGGCAGGGTCTGGGGCATGCCATTCGATGTATTTGGAAAAGGCGGAATCAAAAGCACGGCGGGACAATGTGGCGCTGCACTCGGACGGCTCCACTTCTTCGCCGGTCAGGGTGTGGATGGTTTCAGCAGACAGCAGCATGATCTGTCCGCACTCATCTACGGCCAGCAGAAAACCGGCACAGGGAGATGGACGTCCCTCCATACAGCTGTCGCATCCACAGCGAACAAAAATGGCATTGCGCCAGTTTCCACGGACGGCCCGCAGAAAGGGGTAAATCTTGCAGGAAGTTCTCATCCTGTACCTCCGTTATCCTACATTTCAAAAACTAAAAAGGCGGGGACCGGTCGTGAAAATCCACAAACCGATCCCCGCCAATAGTGACTTAGCTGAACAGACCCTCGATCTCAGACGTGATCCTCGGAATCACCGTGTCATTGAAAATGAGGGTCAGCGCCGCCAGGAGCAGGGCGCCCAGTACGACGGCGATGATGATCTTGACCGCGTCGGAGATGTAAAAATCTCCGCGCTGGTTGGAGAGCGCCATACGGGCCCGGAGGGCCAGGGCGTCTGCCTTGCTGTGAATATGCGTCATAAACTTCTTCATGGAACTACCTCCTGTGAATGTGATATTTGAATTGCGTTTGTCTATGGCCGCTCAGGAACGGCGAATCGGTTTGAGCAGGCCGTTTTTGTTGGAGCGGGGCGTGGCGGGATAAGCCTTCGGTTTCTGGCGCAGAAGCCAGTGGAACCGCTGCCGTTGCCCATCTTCGCTGTTGGGCGGGATATATCGTTTCTTCGTCATGGAGTTCTCCTGTTCAGACGGTAAATGAAAGGCCGGCCTGAGAACAGGCCGGCCTGGATCAAGGGGAGCGCCAGCCGAAAGACCGGCGGTTATGGGAAGCCGCTATAGTACAAGGCATCACCTCCATCAAAGAATCACTCCCGGAGGAGCGGGTATATGTTAAGCCCATGGCAGAACACGGACGGATACCTGTCAGCCAAAGAACGCGCCAAGAGACCCCATGACCTCTGTGCAAAGCACCACCAAATAGATGATCATAATGCAGATGAGCATCATCATGGAGTACCGCTGGATCTTCTTGGGGCGTTTGGCTGCTTCTTTTTTCAAGTTGTTCTGTTCGATCTGCCGCATATCAAAGCAGATCATCTTAAAGTACATCCGCTGGTCATCGCCGCGCAGCACACCGATCAGGCCACGCACCACATCGGACAACATGGGACTGCCAATACGGGTCTCAAAGTGAATGAGGGCATTTTCATAGTTGCCAGTCTTCATATCGGCAATCGTTTGGTCGAGCTCTGCGCCAAAATCTTTGCCTGCTACCCGACGGTAGGAGGTAAGGATTTTCAGCACATCCCGGTCGTTCTCCAGATTCTGCCCAATCGTCAAGGCAAAGCGGGGAATCTCACCCTCAATGAGCTTACGGCGCTTTTTTACAAAGTCAAAGACACTGTAATAGGTGGAGAACCACAGCGCCACCGCTAGGCCGATCAGAACCGGAACCAGCAACGGCATGATGAATACCATCAGGATGGAGGTAAGTCCCACGCCGCCGGCTATGACCCATGCTCTGGCCGTGTAGGCCTCCGGCGTCAACTCAAGGCCGGCAATGTCCAGCGCCCGTTGGAGTTTGTTCCGTTTGAGCCTGTCCAGTTTCAGATACGGGGCAATCAGTCCGGCTATTTTTGCGATGTAGACATCCAACAGTTTTTCTGCCTTGGTGCCCTGCTGCTTTCGAGCCAGCATCATCATCCGGGAGGTGCGCTTGGTGGGAATGTCCAAGAAAGCGCAGGTCAGATTATAGGTGGCAAAGCCAAAGAAGATGATTGCCACAAGAGCCAGTAGGGTCATGCGCCGTCACCTCCGTATTCAATAGGCTTGCTCAGTTTCATGATCTGTGTCAGCGCAAAAAGGATGATGGCCGCACAAATCGCCAGGGCAATTTTCCCAGGCGTCGTGAAAATGAGGGTATGGAACCAGTCTTCATTCAGGAAATAGAGCAGCGGCACATTGGCGACTACCAGGAACATCATTGTGATAGCTTCCCGGCGCGGCCCCTGCATCATGGCCTCCAGCTCCGACTGTACGACGCGGACATCGGAGAATTTCTGGGCGATGGTGGGCAGCGTGTTCTTCATGGAGCGGTCTGACTGACACTGGATCAGAATGCTGGCCCACTCATGGAATACCCGGTTGGGAATTTTCATCTTGAGGCTGTTGATGGCGCTGGTAATATTCGCGTTGATCAGCTCCGCCTCATATACAAACGCCTCGAAGTTGGCCTTTACCGGCTCATTGATATAGGGCAGATTCTCTTTGACCGCCCGAATCAGATCTTCGGTACGCAAATATGAGGTGGTAATGATGGAGATAGCTGTTTCCAGTTCCTCGTTAAGATGCTTTTTATAGCTGGCGGCAGTGCTGCGCAGATACCAAATGGGAGCCAGAGAGAACCCAATGCCCAAAATGGGCACCATATACACGTTGTTGATCAGCAGCGCCAGCACGGCGCCCACCGCAAACAGGATAAGGGACAGGCGTTTGACCGACTCATAGCGGTCGGCCCGGCCGGTGCCTTTCAAAATCTGTTTCAACTCATAATCCTGGTTGAAGAATCCTTTGGCCGGCGTTCCCATCAGAACATTCAGTTCATCCGTCAGGGTGGCCGCCTTGCGCTGAGAGCGGAACAGAGCGTCAATGAAGTCGCCCGGCCGAACCCGGAACAGAGCCAGGAGGCCCGCGCTGATGAGCGCAAAGCAGATAATGTAGATCCACTGCAACCTTTAATCCACCTCCTTCGGGGGCTGCATGAACTCCTGGAGCTCTTTGTTGGAAATGCCGTTGTCCAGCAGCCGTTTCTTTAAGGCGTCGGAGATCAGACCCATTTTCCGATGGTGTCCCACCACATGGACTTCTCCGTTCTGGTCAGTTACATTGTCCTCTACCTCGAATTTGTAGAGAGTATGGGAGATCAACTGCCCATCCCGGAAATCTTCACCCTCTAAAATCTCCATGATTTTGCGGGAGCGGTCCTCCAACTGTTTGGTAAACACCACGATGGGATAGGCTTCTACCATGATCTCCATGAGCACCGCGTCATCCATGCTGTATTTCCGTTTGGCCAGCGTCATCATACGGCGGTAAGTGCTGTTGCAGGAGTTGGAATGGATGGTGGTGCAGACCGTGTGGCCGGTCCGGGAGCTTTCAGCGGCTGAAAGGCTTTCTGCGGCAGACCGCATTTCGCCGACGCCGATAACATTGGGATGCTTGCGCAGTACCCGCTCCAAAAGAAAGTCCTGGTTGATGTTTAGCGCCGGATTTTCACTGGGGCGGGTCAGCAGGTGAATGACTGAATTTAGAATCTTCCCGTTTTCGTCCCGCTTGACCAGATCGAACTCACGGCTGCCTTCCTCTATGGTGATCAGGCGCTGGTTGTTGGGTACATTGGAGAGCAGCCAGGCCATGATGGTGGTCTTGCCGGAACCGGTGGAACCGGCGATGCACACGCTGACGCCATACCGGATGCAGGCCATCAGAAAATGGAGCATTTCGGCCGTGGCGCTCCCGGAGTCCAGCAGCTTCTGCTCAGAGACCGTCTGCTGGTTGACGATACGGATGGAGGCGTTGATCCCCACATCCGGGTCCACAATCGGCGTTTTATCCACAGAGATACGGATATTCTTGTCCAGAAAGCCCACCACACTGGGCATGGTGTCATCGATGACCATGCCGCAGGCGTTGAGCATACGGCGCACCACATCAATGGCGTGCTGGGGAGAACTGAATTTGTCCGGGATTTTGATGCTGCGCCCGCCGGCCTCGATCACCTCGATGTCGTTGTATGCGTTGAATAGTGATAGGTAATCCTTTGAAGTTATCTCCGGATTTTCCCCCACTCCACACCGTGCATGAAACTTTCATTTCACACGGCGTTCCATCAATATTTACTTATTCTCACTAATCTCACAATTTCCAACTAAACGTCTCAAGTTATTCAGCTTCACGAAGTCTATTGATTTTTGTTTCAACAATTCAAGGTATTTTTCAATGATTTCTGCTTCTTTTGCATGAATCAGCTTATGCACTGCTCCAGTGACAAACACCAGATTTTTATATGCATCTGTGCCTCCCTCCGACCGCATGGTTTTATGATGTACTTCCATATCTGATATTTTCAGTTTTTCTCCTGTAATAAAACACCTTCCACGTTGTCCAACGTAAAGTGATATCCGGTTATCATTGTATTCCAGACTTTGGTTCTGAACAGGATTCTTCATAATATATTGCAATGTATCATAACTGAAATTTTGCAGATATTTATGGATTTTCTCCCTGCCGTTCACAGTGTAATTGCATATATCCTGCGAAAAACATACCGGTGGAGTTGTCTGCACGTAATGGATTGGATAAAGTGCCACCCGTTGTATAAATAGGGGCTTTACCTTACACTTTCCATAAAAGCGTTTCTTGATTTTCTAGTTGCCATAAGTCGGCTTTCACTTCCTTAATTGCGGAAATCCTGCCTCTCTTAGTCATACTCGAACCTTATGCAGTTTCATAACTGTTTGTAAGTTGTGTTTTACTGTAAATACTGACTTGTGGCTATCCCTCCACCGCTTATTATCACGGCTTCATCGGTACTGTGCCACTACTTTCATCAACATAAAAGCAGGTTATACAAAATGTTTTCCCTGCTAACGCTTCATAGGGATTAAGCCCTCCACGTTGCTGACTTACCACGTTCCGATAATCCTATCTTTACATATATACCCTTAGGTTCCTTCTTTAAGCCTGTCTGCTTTGACACCGCCTGTAACGGTGTAAGGAGTTTCATATCAACAAGTTTTACTAATCCTCACAGACCTTGCATTCTGCAAGCACAGCCGTTAGACTGTTTAGAGATTTAGACCCGTACACTCAAAGGTTCGCCGTCTACTGCCTTTTTACAGTAGAATTCTAACCATAGGTATTTTATAGACCCCGCCCTATCACTCCCAGCCACCTCTGGCTTGGTTTTGCTGTATCTTTTTCGACCTTAGCAAGTGCATACAGGCGACTTCAGCGAGCTTTATAACAATCCTGTGCTTAATCACAATCATGCCATTCGCAGTTTTAGGCAGGCGTTTCAAGGCGTTACCCTATCATTCCACCTATCAGATTATCAGTTCTCCTAAACCGAACTTTGTTACATTCTTACGTTTAGTGCCTAACCTTTTCAGCTAGGAACGTGTCGCACTGTTAACTTCCTCGATGCCGGGGCGGTAGATCCATTTTTTCAAGAAGGAGTACCCCGCCATGTCCTCATACAGCTTTTCGCACAGCTCCTCAAAGCTCAGTCCCTCAATGGCATATTTCCGCTTGACAATGTACTGCACCATCAGCTCTTTCAGCAGAGTGGTGGCCCGCTCGGCGTTGCCCTCACCGGCCTCGGCAATGGTGGAGGCATGATTCTCAGCAAAATACCGCTGCACATCCTCCAGCACCTGGTCATAGGTCAGGTCTTGGTTGGCCGCCGGTGCGAAGAATATATCGTTGAGATTATTCATCGGAATCGTCCTCCTCAAATTCGTCCACGTCATCGGGATCTTCCTCAACGGCCTGCTCCGCCAGTTCCATCTGCTCCAGCGCATCCAGCACCTTGTTGAGCGAGGCGGTGTACTTGGGATTGCAGTATTTGATGGCTTGGAACATTCCGCCTTCCGTGGCACAGCGGTCGATCTCTTTGCCGTAGGGCAGGAGTCCGTTGAAACCGCCGATGATATAGCCCATCTCATCCAGAGCGTGGAAAGGACGGGCCATGCCGGCGAAGGTCATGTGCTGCTCATAGTGGAAACGTCCGTCTACCAGCAGAGGCTGGTGAGCCTTCAAGTAGTTGACGCCTTTCAAGTCGGGCGTCAGGATGCGGATCACCAGATCGCCGGCTTCAATGGCCGCAGGGGTAAACACATTCGTCATGTTGGAACCGCAGTCCAGGATTACGAAATCAACCAGCTTGGCGGCGGCATTGATCAGCTGGAGCACCATCCCGTACTTGGTTTCAGGATAGCTGAGCGGGTTCTCACCTGCAGAATAGCCCATCAGGCCGATGAACGGATAGCTTTTGAGAACCGTGACATGACTTGCGACAAGCGTGGTGTCGATCTCCACGCTGCTCAGGACCTGCCCCACAGAGGCGTTGGTCTGAATGATCTGCTCCGGAAGCCAGACAGGGAGCATGGGTACGCTGATCTCCGCATTGATGATGATGGCCTTCCGCTTGTCCCGCGTAAGGGCTTTTGCCAGGATGCACGAGAACATGCTTTTCCCGCTCCCAGGACTGCCCCAGACGGTAATGACTTTTCCCATAGGTTAGACCTCCTTTCCGTTACTCCGCCGGCTGGCTGCCATCTTCGGGAACCGTTTCAGCGCCATTGTCCTCAGCGGGCGATGCGTTTTCCCCATCCGCGTTTTCATCGGCTTCAGCACCTTCTTCTGTCAGCGTCTCAGGGAAATAGATCTCCTGGAGGGTCTTGTCCTGCTCAGCCAGCAGTTCTTCAGCCAGCTGGTCATTGTTACGGGAGATCAGCGCCACATGGGCCACGCCGTCATTCTCCAGCTCGGTGATGATCCGCGCCTGCTCCGGACTTGCCAGCACTGTGATGGTGGCGGACTGCTGCGGCTCCTCGTCCTCAGTGGGTTCTTTTGCATTGTCCACATTGATGCCGTCGGAATCGGTAACAGAGAGGACCTTGACAAAACGCAGTTCAGGAACTTCCTCCGCGGTTTCCAGGAAATGATAGATACGGATGATGTCATTGGGCTGCAGCTTGTCAGACAGGCCGGAGGCCAGTGTTTTTACAGTCAGCGAGATCGCTACCTTTCCGGAAGGGATATCGTTGAGCGCCACATCGGAGGATACCGGTACGGTGCTGACTTTGCTTGTGAGGATGTAGTCTCCCGCAGCCAAGTCAGCGGTTACATACAGCCCCTCCACATCGTCCAGGCTATGGGCTACATTGGAGGGGAGGTTATACCCGCCCACTTCCACGACTTCGGCATTGTCGCCGGTGATCTGCTCACCCTTCAGTACAGGCTGGGTGATGCGGACGATCTCCGTTTTACCATTGGTCTGCCGGGCGATGGTGGGGAGAGCCACAAACGCAATGACTGCCGCCAAAACCAGGGACAAAATACCGAAGATAAATCGGTTGTTGAGTTTCATAAGCATATTCTCCTGTCATAAGAATAGTTCAGCCAGCGTCGCCACGGAGCAGCCGCAGGCCAGAAAAGGTAAAAACGGGATGGCAACCGGCTGTTGGTTCCGAAAGAGCCGGCGGAACAGCAGCACTACCGGCATGGCAAAGACCGCAGCCACGAGGAAGACCAGCGCCATCCCGGAAGGGCCATAGACCAGTCCCAGCACCCCGCAGAATTTGATGTCCCCGCCGCCCATACCGTTGCCGCCGGCCGCCATGGCAGCCGCCAGCGGGATGCAGAAGCCAAGCAGCGCACCCACCAGCGCCTCGGTGACGATGGGCCAGATGAAAATAGGCATCCGGTCATACTCCAGAATGAAATAGACCTGGATCAGCGGGGCCAGTGCCGCCAGCGGGAGAAAAAAGGCGAGCGCCCGGTCGGGTACCCGCCTGTAAAGTGTGTCGTAAACAGCGAAACCTGCCACCACAAAAAAAGTAATGAGCAGATAGCCTGTCCAGACGCTATTCTCGATTGGTGTACCAGTCATCATAAAGGCTCCCGTCAATGGATACATAATCGTTGAGATTGATGCTCAGCATCCCATCCGGCGTCCAGGTGTCCCAGACCTGTGTGAAGATCGTGTAGTTTGTGGCATCCGGGAACCAAATGGGTGTGAAATGCACTGTCCGGTTGTAGGTTGAGAACTCATTGGGCTGGAAGGTGAATTTCGCGCTCCGGCCGCCGGATACCCGCTGCAGCAGGCGCAGGTAAGTCTCATATTGAAATTCCGGGAATACGGAAAACGCGGTCTGCGGATGAGTAATGTGGCTGGTGGGCGCGTCGGTGGAAAGCGTAGCCGTCACATCCTGCTTGACGCCGTACCCGCTTTTCATGCTCTTACCGGATGCCGTTGGAACAATATCGTCCGGCATCAGGGACATCACTCCGCTGATGGAGGCGGAATAGCCGGTGTATTCATACTCCCAGTACCCTTCATCGACCCAGTGCCCGCCATCTTCTCCATGGTCACACCAGACCCATACCGGCACCCAGTAACAGCTCCAGACGCCCCAGTTGGCAGTGAGCTTCTGGGACTCATTGGGCAGGGCGGGAATGGAATAGCCAGGACTGGTGTCTGTTGCCATCGGATCGGGCGGGATATGCTCATTCAGATCCACAATTTCCGCCACAAAGGTGTCCTGGGCAGTATAGGCGCCGCTGACGGACACGGTAATGATAACAGTCTGCGGTGTGGAGGGGGTATGCCACTTGACCCAAACCACCTGGCTGTCGCCTGCGGGGATTACCACATCATTGACCCGGTAGGTGGTGCCAAGGATATGGAAAGTTACGGAAGCCGGGTTGTCCGGCGTCAGGTCAGTATCTGTCCGCAGAGTGACAGCGGTGATCACATCCGTGTCTACCCGGTACTCCACATCGGGCGCTTCGATATCGCCTTCCGGCGGAGCTTCATCAAACCAGACGATGCCGACGCCCAGCGTGCTGATGATGTCGGAGTTGTTCTGTGTTCCAGTGGTGTTGCCTGTCCACGCGGAAATGCCAAGATCGCTGAACTCCAGAAACATCGCCAGCGGCAGGTTTTTATGGGTGAGCGAAGTCATGGTCTTCCTGAGCGCGCCGCCGGACATCTGATCATAAAGGCCGGCCTCTGTAGCAGTCATGCAGTAATACTGCCCATTATGAGTAAAATAGGCGATGGGCTCGATCAGCAGCTTATATTCACCGGCGATCATTCGCTCATAGTCCACCCCCGCCGCCTGGGCGACCATCATGCAGGCATATTCCGAACAGAAGTACCGCTTGATGGCGTCAATATTGTTTTGCCCTTTGCTGCTGACGATGGTGGGCATAGATTGAGCCGGCTTGATGCAGGAATAGGCCGCGCCGGATTGGAGGGAGAGGCCCGTCCCGCTCAGGTATTGCAGCTTGTTGACCTTTCCAAAGTGGAGGATACTGGTTTTCTGCGTCCTGTTTGAGAAGTCCAGAGGAGAGGATACCGCGGCCCCGCTGTCCGCATCTACAACGGTGATGCGAACGCCATCGTTCCCGGGGTTCCAAAAGTTACTGCTGGTTCCCTGGCCCATACCGCCTCCGCCTCCATCTATGTTTCCGTTGCCGCCGTCCGCAAAAGCAGTAGAGGGCAGGAGGCACAGCATCAGGGCGAGACTGCACAGGAGGGCGAGAAATCGTTTCAACTGCATCACACTCCATTCTTTTTAAAATTAGGAAGGCCGCCACAACTGCGTGACGGCCTTCCTGCTCAATATTCAGTTGTATTCTTCTCAGCCACCCATATTACCGACCTGCTTGTTTAGGTCACCATCGCTGTCGCCAGTGGACTGCTGCACGTTGCCCGGAACTACCCAGCCGAACACAGGGTCATACACCGCGCCGCTGCCGTTGCTGGAGCCGGGGGCGGGCTCACTGCTGGAGGGGGATTCCTCCGCCGGCGGTGCCGTGACTTCCGGCACAGCCGGATCGGGATTGACGGGGTGGTCTTCACCGGGATCTTCAAGCTCGGTTTTGCCCTCCGGCACTGCGGGCGGGGTATCTTCCGGCTTTTGGGTATCCGTAAAGTCAATCACGACTTCATCATCCGTTTCCGAGGTCACCTTGGGGTATTCCTCCTCAGAGCCAGAAGACTGGCCGGGTGCATAGGCGTCTGCGCCCCCGCTCCCGTCACCAGACTGCACGCCGCCATCCGACCAATCGCTGCTGGTGCTGCTGGGCGGGGACTCATCCGGCCGAAATTCTTCCGAGCGGTCCCGGCTCACGAACCAGCACACGCCCAGAATGGCGACGCAGAGGACGGCCAGAGCCGAAACAATAAAGCCTTTGGATTGAAAAAACTTCTTCATGTGTATCCACACTCCTTTTTTGCGTTATATTAAGCCTATACTGCGGAGCTGACTGAAATTTCAACAGCACCGCTAAAATTTGGTGTTGTGGTAGCCGGTCAGCTCCACACGCTGAGTGATGGTAGGGTAGCTGTGCCCGAACATCCGTACATAGAACTCCACATCACAATAAAAGATGTACTCTACCCGGTCACCCACCACATTGAACTCCAGGCTGATATTGGAGACTTCATAGTCATCCGTGGAGAGCGAGATCTTCTCCGCCAGGCCGCCGGAGACAGTGGCCTCCAGCATCTCCGTATAGTCATTGCTGGAGTAAAGAGTGCGCAGGTACTCTTCAAAGTTGGTTTCCCGCTGAGAGCGGTAGGTGTCCGCATAGATGGTGGCGCTCAGATTGTTCAGCTCCATTTTAGCCCCGTTGCGGATGTTAATGCAAGTGATCCGTACCGAGGCATACAGAAGCAGAAAAGAAATGAGCATGACGACTCCGACCACAAAGAAACAGGCAAAGAAGGTGATCTCGCCCCTCTCGTCGCAAAGTGGCCGGCGCAGCCGTGAGAAAAAACGCTTCATAGGGCCACCTCACTTCCAGTAGTGCTCGCTGACGCCGGAGCCGCGGGCCACTACCGTGATGTTGACCAGATCCAGGTTCCAGAAACCGCCTAGCTTGGCATCGCCTTCGATAGTGATGTAGAAAGGCGTACCCAGTTGGATAGCCCGCGACATCCCGGACGGAGTGGGAGACTTGTATGTGGCGTCGATAGAATATGTGATATTCTCCGCCCCCTCGATCTCCGAGCACAGGAAGTCAAAGAGCGATTCGGTCTCTCGATTGATACCGCCGGACAACTGGATCTGTTTCACCATCTGATCGGCCGCATGGTCCAGCTCCTGTTTCGTAGAGATGATGCTGAACAAGTCGATGATAAAGGCCAGCAGGATAACAGCGATGAAGATAAACACCACTGTGGAGAAGTAGTTGGCCTCACCCCGCTCATTTTTTAATGTCCTGCGGAGCTTTTGCAGGAAAATATGAATGTGAACCACCACCCTTTCTTACAAATAGAAAGCAGCCGCCCCTGCCGGAGCGGCTGCATTACAAAGTTTTGACTGTACAAAGTATACCAGATATGGATTTACGGCTCAAGGGCAGGACCGTGCCAATGTAGGGGCAATCCTGTGCCAATCGGCTGCATACTATAAAGAGAGATCATTTCGCCACTGCTCTGTGGAAGGTAGTTCAATTTACTTTCTCACTCGGCGTTGACTGCAACAGAAAAAAGTGTTATTATGATTACATGAAATAAGAATAAAATGGTTATTATAATAACAAGCATATCTGCGGCAGGAAGGAGAGCTGTATGGAGAAGACAAAATATAAAGATTTAATCATGCAGTATCTTACTGCATTGGACCCCAATCAAGTAATTACAACAGAAAAAGTTGCTCAGTATGTGGCAAAGCAACTTCATCTGGAAACAGCGGAAGTAAAAAAGACCGTCAATGTAAATATGGCCCGCCTTGAAAAAGAAGGGCAAATTATGCGGTTGACGAAAGGTGTTTATTGCAGAAAAGTGAAGACGGCATTTGGATACTATACCCCAGATAAAGAAATACTTTTTTGCAAGCAACTGCTTCGGGATGAAAACGAAGTGATCGGATACGAAACAGGATTGTCTGCACTCAATCGCATCGGTTTGGTTTCTCAGATGCCAAAGAAAAGATGCATTGCAACGAACCTGCACACGAAAAGAATTCCGAAAGGAATGCAGATAGAGATTCGGAAACCACCGATCAGAGTCAATGCGGACAATTTCCGATATTTGCAAATCTTGGATGCAATCAGAGAACTGGACATGGCGCCGGTAGATACTGCAAAACCTGTTGATGTGGTAAGAGCAACTGCTCAGGAATTTGCGCTAAAAACGGATCAGTTGATTCTGATGGCTCGAAAATATTACGGGCAAAAGACTTTGATCAGGACAATAGATATTATGCTGGAGGGCAGTTATGAAGCTACACGAGGATAAGTTTGCTTTTTTGAATATCATAAATTTGATTCACGAAGCCAGCGGCATTCGGTCGGATATTTTAGAAAAAGACTATTATGTCACGCTGTTGCTTCGGGAGTTGGCGGATAAGCAGGCAGAGCTGCCGGCCTATTTCAAAGGGGGAACAGCTTTGTATAAAGCACAGAAAAGTATCCGCCGATTTTCGGAAGATATTGATTTAACGGTGTGCATTGATAATTGCAGTAACAGCCAAGCAAAGAAGCGATTGGAGCTGGCAACAAAGAAATATCAGGCTTTGCCTCGTACAGCCCGAAAAGAGCTGGAAGATGATCGGAAGGGCAGTATCACGACAGTTTATGATTATACTCCACTTGTGGAGGTGGACTCGGACGATCCTCTCCAGCGTTTCGGGTATGTAAAAGTAGAAGGGACTTCCTTCACCGTCAGTGAACCTTTTACGGCGCTTGAGATCGAGCCCATACTTTATACTTATGCCACGGAAGAACAACGAGAAATCCTTCAGACACAATATCAAGTTGAGCCGTTTTTGATCAACACGATCCGGTTGGAGAGAATTTTTGCAGACAAGATTTTTGCTGCCGAGTTTTATTATGAACGCGAGATGTATTTTGACGTGGCAAAACACCTTTATGATGTCAGCATCATGCTGGATCTGGGACAGATTCAGGGGATGCTGGGAAATCAACAGATGTTCCTTGAAATGCTGGGGTATAAAAGGCTGGAAGAGACCAGGAGAACAGGCAGCGATTTGGCCGAAAAGAAGTTTTCCGACTTTCAGTTGCTTAAAGGGTTCGCTGACAACGATGCGCTCTATAAGAATTATCAAAGTATGCAGCAGAACTATGTTTTTGAGAACGAAGATGTGCTATCTTTTGGCTATGTAGTGGAACAGTGGAGAAAACTCGGAGAAGTCCTGCTTGCGCTTGGATGACGATAACATATTGGTTCCTTAGTGAATATAGCCCCCATTCTGGCTACGCACTGTAATGTGCAATCAGAATGGGGGCTTTTGCTGTATTTACAGGTTCTGCCGGATGATCCGCGTGATGATGCCCAAGGCGATGCCCCGCTCCACATCCAAATGGGTGACGGCAAAAGATACATCATCCTTTTTCCCGGGCGTCCGGTAGTCATAGCAGGAGTGGGCCACCGCGTTGACACCATTGGCAAGCCGGACATAGACCACGCCCTTGTGTACATCGGTCACTTTCCCGGCGTATTTGCCCTGGATACGGCATTTCTGCAGGTTGTCCCGGTCCGTGTTCTCCGATGTGCTTTTGATGTCGGCACGGATGCCAAGATCCTCCAAACTGTTGCGCCGCACACCGAGGATGCGGACCAGCACTTCGTCGCCCACGGAGAAACGCTCATGGGCGTCGCCGATCCAGTCCCATGCCAAATCGCGGGCCAGAATCGACGTCTCGACGCCGAACACCTCTACACGAACGACTTTCTCCGCTACCGCGATGACGCGGGCCTGAACGATGCGCCCCTCGTAAATGCGGTACTTGCCCTCGGAATCCAGATCAAAATAGAAGGTCTGGCGCTTCCGCATCATGGCCTCACGGCGGCTGGCGACTACGCTGCGGGTCTTGGAGTCGATGCCGCGCACCACAAAGTCGATGTCCGCGCCCAGCATATTCCCCAAAATCTTGTTCTGGCGCAGCATCAAATCAGCGTACTCCTGACCGGAAGGGCTGCGGCCAAGGTTGATCATCATCTCCTTGAGGGGGATGATGATGCGGAATCCCTTGTAATCCACTACGGCCACGGTCTTACGGTTGTCCAGCTGCTCGATGCCGCCCAGCTGCCCTGTGAGGATGCGGCGGGTGCGGTAGGCGTTGTGGATCTCATGCCAAATGACATCCTCCCGGTCTTCCTGCGTTTCCACCTCTTCACGGCTGCGAATGGTCAGAATGGAGGGTTCGCTGCGGCGAATCGCGGCGGCCCGCCGAGGTGCAGCAGGAGTATCCTCCGCCGTAGAGCCCTCCTGATGGGCATCATTTGCTGATGCGGGAAACACATCTTCACCGGGGGACACCATATCTTCGGAGGAAGTGAGGGAAACCTCGTTCTCATCTTCGGTGACCGGCTCCTCCGCAGGGGCTTCATCCTCCGCAGGAGCCGCGTCTTCTGCAGGCGCAGCCTTTTTGCGGCGAGGGGACCGTTTGGGTTTGGGGGGAGCCGGTTCCCCGGCATCTTCGGAAGCAGTCTCCGCAGGGGTGTCATCTTCACTTTCCGCAGACGAATCGGCGGGAGTTTCCCCCTCGCCGTCACCGTCCTCCCCGGCCACCGGTTCGGCAGGCTCATCCAAATCAGAAGGAGTGCCGGCGGTAGCGCCGCCATCCTCGCTGGCAGCTTCGTCAGGCTCCTCCGTTTCCGAAAACTCAGGGAGAGAATCAGAGCCTTCCGAAGTGACGTCACCGTCAGACTGTCCCATGGAGGTATCGTCATCAGCCTGATCCATAGAGGCCAGCAGCGCATTCAGATCATCGTTGTCAGGCGGAGCCGCCGCATCGGCCAGGATGCCATCGGAAGAAACGGTACCGTCCATGGGGACAGCGTTTTCGGGAACAGGGATCTCCTGTTCCTGCAATACTTTTTTCTTGGTTGCCATAAAATGAAAAACCTCCTATATTTTGATATTTAAGAAAGGATCGAGTCCTTGTCTGTCGTGATAATGCCATCAGGGGTATCTCCAACAGGAGCCGCTGCGGCCTTTTTGGCGCCGGATGAAGTAGCGGCAGCTTTCGGCTTTTTCTTCACGGGCTTCTTGGGAGTGGGAGCCTGCGAGGTGGACGATGTAGCAGAAGGCGGCGGGGTTTCCTGCGCTGCTCTCTGCCAGTCGGGGATGTGCGCGGATGCCTTGCAGGAACGGAGCTTCGACGCCTCCGGGTGTTTGGAGTAGTCCATTTTGTCTACCTTGAGGACTTTTTGCCCACGAATGATGACCAGTGCCTGGGTGATGGGCAGCCGCAGGACTTCATCCGGAGTGAGGACGGGCCGCTTACCGACGCCGGAGGTCTCCCGGTATTCCGGTGTGTAGTTGGAGATGCGCCAAGTACCAAGCTGTTTCGATTTGCTGGATACTGACACAGAAGCCAGGCCCGTGCGCGAAGAAATAAACTCCGCTGTCAGCTCGTCGGTGCAGCCCAAAAACAGCTGCGCATCGCAGTTGCCCAGTATCTCTTGCCAAAGGTTGAGCGGATAGCGGTTTTGCAGGCCCGCCAAATTTTGGAACACACAGCTCATGGAGATATTCCTTGAGCGGATGACGCTCAGCCGGCGGGAGAGATCCGGAATAGTGCCGCAGGCCGTCAATTCTTCACCCAGGATATGAACAGGCACCGGCAGCTTGCCGCCTTCACAGTTCTTATCTGCATATCGCACGAGTTTGATGAAGCAGAACGATAGGAACAGGCTTGCCAGAAAGTCAAAGGTGCTGTCCTGGTCGCTGGTGACGAGGAAATAGGCGCACCGCTCTTGACCGGGCAGTTCCAGGTCAATTTCATCCCGGGTCGTGATCTTCTTAATGAGTTCTGATTGGAACACCTGCAGCCGGGAGCCAAGGCCGATGATGACGCCGCTTCTCACTGTGTCGCTGGCCTGCTTATACAGGCTGTACGGCGCTTTTGCCGGATGCGCGGGAGGCAGGTTCTCGAAGAGGCTGTCCAAATCAGACTCCCCGCTCAAAGTCAGCAGGCGGTACACCTCGCCGATATTGCGGTTCTGCTCCGCATAGCTCTGATCCACATAGAGGACCAAAGCTTTCAGCAGATTCATTTCGCAGCTGTCCCAGAAGTGGTCACCCTTCCCGTTGTTCGTCGTATTTTTGATAATGACATCTACAAATATCTGCGCCAGCAGTTCCTGCCCCTCCACTTCGGAAAGGCAGTTCCAACTGTCCGAATTTTCAGGTGAGACTAAATTGAAAATTTTGACGCAGTACCCTTGGTCTCTGAGATACTCGCTTGACTTCTCGTACAATTCCGATTTCGGGTCCGAGATAATGAGTGACTCCCCGCGCACCACTGCCTGAAGGATGCGGTTCATACAAAATGAACGGGTCTTCATGCTTCCGCTGGAGCCGTACACGGCCAAATTGCCGTTGATACGGGGCTCTTCGGGAATACAGACCGCTTTGCCATCCAGCATCCCCAGCACAACGCCTTTATGCTTGCGCAGGTCAGGAACCAGGTCCAGCACGCCGGCCATTTCCTTGCGGCTCATCCAGCCGGAAGTTCCGTAGGTGCCTTTGGCCGAATAGATAAAATTCCGGTCGGCGTCGTATTCGCCGGTATCGCTGTAGCCCATACGCATGACCATGAGCAACAAAATTGCCAGCAGGCCAATGCAGATCAGCGCCCCGTACACCCCATAGAGCGGATGGAGCACGGATGTCAGGCAGGTAAAAAAATCGGGCGACGCCATCTCCGGAGAAGTTCCGTCTCCAGGGATGCCGCCGCCCTGTTTCCAAGCTGCGTAATTGCCCAATAACTGTGCCAAAAAGCCACCGGCATAGAGAATAGTGAGAATGGCCAAAGGTACAGCTATCAGGCCGACAATGAGTTTCTTCTTATTTATGGGAATAACCTCCCCTCGAATTTTGTGAAGTCAATGGTTTGCAGGCGCACCCGGCCACCGCAGTAGCGGCGCAGCACATCTGCCTGGAAATCGAAGCAGATCAGCGTGCCGGGGCGTTCCATCAGTTCGAGGGAGGTGTTAAAGCGCACGATCCTGGGCAAATCGCAGAAGTAACCGAACAGCACCGGCGTGCCATCCGGTTCTGCGGCATCCTGCTCTATGGCCCTGACGGGATTTCCGACAGTAAGCCCCTGGGACAGAATACGGTCAAGCTCCGCAGTTTTTGCAGGGTCGCACAGTAAAGCCAGTATCACCTCCCCCTGATGGTCATTGGTCAGAAAATAAAAGTGGTCATAGCTGCCATCCAGCATGAAATAATCGTGTTTAACTCCGCCGGTGCTGGTGAGGATCTGGTAGCCAAGCTCCATGCTGTCGCCCAGCACAAGCCCGTACACATTTTCAGTATGGTACTGCCCAGCAAGGCGCTGCTGACACAGGACCCTCCAGAGCAGCGTTTTTACCCGCAGCTCGGACTTGTAGCGCCATTTCATCAAGGCGGCGCCGCTGTTGTAGGTGGCATAGATGCCGGTAGGCGACAGAAGCACCCCCGCGAACCGGGAATTTTGGATCTGGGTGGTATCCACCCCCATGTCCTTGACTTCACGGGAGCTGTAAAACGCGGGATAAATGACCGCTTCGCCGTTAAAGCCCTGCGGAGCAAAGACCTTCGGATTTTCATCCGGGTAAATCCCCACTCCGGCATTGTCCATGGTGACATAGGTTTCTGCAAGGCGGTGGAGCCGGAGCCGGCGAGTTGTCTCGCTCTTGAGCCGGTTGGTCTCTGCCTCTCCCGTGAGATAGGATGCAAAACGCTCAGGCCATCCATCCAACAGAATGGACTTGGCCCTGGCGCCCAACCGGTAGCCCCGGAGCCTGTCTCGGTAGTAGGTGCGCAGCAGCCCGCTCTTTTTGAGCGCAGTCACGACCGCTTCCAAATAGTAAGGGCTGGCCGGGAGACGGTTGAGCTGGCTGGTGGGGAACTCTCCAGAAATCGCGGTCAGAGATAAAAGCCGGAACGGAAGCGTATCCGGCTGTGGAAAAGTGTTGGTGCTTTTCCCAAGTAGTCACCTCCTTTGCAGGTGCAGGATTTTTACCGTAATGACTGAGGACTTCGGTAAAAAACGGCCTCCCCGATGCGGGGCAATCCCAGAGAAACCGGGCATTTCAGCCGTTCTACTGAATGTCGGGCCGAGGAGGGCCCAAAATGGTCAAAAATCCGAGATGGATTTTAGGCTCGCTTTATGCTCCGACAGCCATTGTGGAAACCGTTGCTTTTCCATGATGTAGATTTTGGTGCAATCCTGGTCACCCAGCTCAGCCGTGTTGTAGGCATCGCACAGCAGGCCGGTATCATCCGCCATTACGAAGGAAGACAGGAGATCCAGCAGCTGCTTTTCCGACAGGTTATCGTAATCGCGTATCCGTCTGTCGGGAAGGGCCTGGTCATAGACCTGAGCGAAGCAGACAACGCAGTCCCGGTAGTGCGGAAGCGGGTGCTCCTTTGCATACTGCTCAAGAGCAAAGTAGAGCGGGTCCAACAGGAATTCATCGCTTTGCCGCTGCCTGCGCTTCGGCAACAAACAGGGAAGCGTTACCTCCAGAACCCCGTCCGTACAGGTAACGGTAATGCCGTGCATCACGCCGGCGGACCTGAGATAATCGCCTTTACAGATGGTGGTGCTGGAATAAATCAGATGCCGCAGACGGCAGGCGATCCGCTCCGCCCGTAAGGCGGCATCTGTAGAAAGAGTCTCGTAGTTATCGGGGTAACGCTGGATGTCGGTTGTGTCCAGTGCGTACAGCGCATTACTCAGGCGAGATATATCGTCGAGAATGCTCCCGATGCGGTGGGATATTAGTTTTCGGTCCAATCATGTGCCTCCTGCTTTCTTGAAGTAATTTGTTTGTCCATGGGCATCTACGGTACAAAACCCGGACACGCCCGGACAGTCGATTTTGGAGATCTGCGCTGGAGTATCGACCAGCATGATGCGGCGGCTTCCGCCCTTGTTGTTCCGCAGGGCATGGCAGACAAGCGCCTCCTGCCCGGCGGCGACATAGGCAACTTCGTATAGTTCGCCATCGGCAAAAAATACGAGCTTAACAGGAAAATCAGCCGGAGCGTGGTAATCCACCCGCTGAACGAAATCCAGCAGGACCCATACTGCCCGAACAAGCGTCCGATCAGTTTTGGGCGTCTGTCCGGTCAGAAAAAAGCCGTCGCTGTCTGCCTGAAAAATACGGCCCTGCCTCTCCAAATGAGAAAGCAGGGCCTTTGCAATATCTTCTTTGCCAGGGTGAAAACAAAGAAGCTGCTGTTCACTGAGGCCGGGGTACATCGTAACTGTTCGCAGTAAATCCGCAGCCTCGTTTGCATAGATTTCAGCCCTGGTCTTCACGGGGCTCACCTCCTTTGTTATATGGGCGTCTTAAAGGCGTCATCAGAGCGCCTTATCCAACATAGGAATACCAGAAAGACGCCATCAAAGCGTCAAACTGGCGTTATCTCAAAATAATGGGGCAGAAGGCGTCTTATCGGCGTATTGAAATCGTCTGTCAGTGATGATGCTTCTGGAGATTGCAGCAATCCTCTTTGTCGGGATTAACAAAATCCCTCCAGAACTGATAGTGTTCCGTAACATCCTCACAAATTGTTTTTTGCGGAATATGGATCTTCTCTATGATCCGCTGCTTCTCCTCCAATGGAAGATGACAGTAACCTCCTTGCCGCACAGTATATTTAGAGAAATCAACACCCTGAAACCATTTCTTGATCCAAGTGTTTACACGCAGAAATTCAATGACACATTTCTCAATTTCCAGAGAATTCAGCACATCAAAGTCCATGTATTCTTCGATGATGGGACTTAGCCGAATCGTCGCATCATAGCCTGCCGCTTGCAGAGTTTGGATCGCACGAATGCGTTGACTGGGGGGACTGGCCTTTTCATACTGGGCTGTCCCCTCATCGTCCAAGCAGGTCACAGTAATTTGGATATGGGCCAGGTCTTTGTCCAAAATCGCCAAATACTCCGGGGAAGAGGGCAGTGCTGATTTCGTAACTATAAGATAGCCTACCCTGCACAGGTTCATCTCCTGAATGGCCTGATAGGTAGTGCGGTACTGGAGTTCACAGGGCTGAAAGCAATCGGTCATGCCTCCCAACCTGATGATGCTGCCGACGGGAAGACTGCGGATTTTCCGCCGCACCTTTTCTATATCTGCAATACGGGGATGCGCTGCGTCCCATAAACCTCGAAAATGGAGCAATGAGCGGGCGTAACAGTAGTTGCAGTTATGCTGGCAGCCACAGCCGTAAGTATCCAGGCGGATGTTATATTTGCATTTATCGCCTTCGTTGCCACCAACTTGTTTGTAGAAGCTTTTGAATTCGCTTCATATCACCTCCAAAAAGAAATTCGTTTACATTGCTATCAGATACATTGGACTCACCTCATATAAAATGGTTGCGGAGGGCGGTACTGCCCCGCCATCTGTTGGTAAAGCATCCAACCATGTTCTTTACACCACTCCGCGGAATAAGGGGAGGTGTGGCAACACCTCCCCCAATGCCTTTTAAGCAGAGGCAGACTGCTCCTGGCGCTTACGCTCCAGAATTTCCCGCAGCTCCCTGCGGTCTGTGGTTATGAGATCCTTCTCCAGCGGGCTGGCTTTGAACTCCACCATAATGTTGTTGTTATTGGTGGAGATCAGGCCGTTGCCCCGCTCAAAGTGTGTGACCTCCATCGTTTCTGCGTCAGAGAGATGGAGGGTGTCCTGGACACGCTCCGCTTCGTCATCCTCCAGATTGAGAATGATCTTAGTCTTGCTGTTGTTGATGATGCCCTTGCCAAAACGCCCCTCATCCAGATTGAAAAAGTCATTGAGATCCTGGCTGGCACAAATCGCAGAGCCACCATAACCGCGAATCGTCTTGAAAATTTCCAAAACAAAGTCGCCGGCAAGGCGGGTGCCAGTGGCGCCGGCGCCGGAGAGCAGCTGCCAGCATTCGTCGATAAAGATCGCTTTTTCCTCAGTGCGGTCAGCTTTGGCGCGGTCCCAGACGAAATCCAAGGCCACAAACATCCCCACAGTCAGCAGATCACCGGTAAGGGAGGAAATATCCAGTACCGTGTATTTGTTGTCCAGCCGTACATTGGTCTGCTTATTAAAGGTACTGGCGGAACCGTGTACCAGCCGGTTGAGGATGTGAGCCATACGAGTAGTTTCCGGTGATGCCTTCAAAATCTCATGCAGGTCACCAAGAACTGGCATCTCCCGATATTGCCCCGGATTGGACGGGTCTTCCAGCGAGGCGTTGTCATGGGTGATACCCTTGGCATTGTAGGTGCGGATTAGCGCCTCATCCAGCAGCTGACGCTCCTCGTGGCTCATATCGGGAATGAGCAGACTGAAAAAGATATGCAGCTGCTGGATCTTCGCCGCCAGCTCAGAAAGCTGGATGCCGGGGCCGTCCAGCAGTTCGCTGACCGACCGGTCCACTCTGCGGATCTCCATCACGTTGATACAATGGGGACTGGCAGGGGATATCTGAATAAATTCCCCACCCACATTGGCACAGGCCCGGTGGAACTCGTGCCCTTTCAGCGGTGCGACGATGAAAATAGGGATGTTTTTTCGTCTCATCCTCAGCGCCATGAGCTGCATCGTGAAGGTCTTACCCGCGCCGCTGGTGCCTAAAATCGCCATGTTGGCGTTCTTGTAGATCGCGGAATTGAAAATATCCACGATGATGAGAGAGCTGTTGTACTTGTTGACACCCAGCAAAATGCCGTTGTCATCGCACATCTCGAAGGAAGTGAACGGATAACAGCTCGCTGCGCCGCCGGTCAGCAGGTTGCGCTTGCCACGCTCAAACAGCCCTTTTTCCAGAGAAACCAGCGGGAGGGCAGAACAAAATGCCTGCTCCTCCCGAAAGTGGCAGGTGCAGACATCCATATCCTGTGAAAGAAGGAGCTTTTTCATTTCGCTGACCTTCCATTCCAGATCCTCGACGGAGGGGGCGGTCACAGTAATCAACAGGTTCAGATAATAGAAATCCTCATTATTGGCAAGGCCCTCCTTTAGAAAATAGCCGCTCCGAATGGCGCCGTCGATGTCGTCAAAGTCTGTGTTCGTATCGCTGGCATCCTTGATTTTGGAGCGGTTGATGCGAAGCTGCTGGCCGACCCGCTGGATAATGCGCTCCTTGGGCTGGCGGGAAAGGAACATGTCAAGGTCAATGCCATCGCCGGCATTGACGATCAGACTCAGCCAGCCGGCGGACACCTGAGTTTTGTACCCATCCGACTGGACAAGCAGATAGGCGTAGTACAGCCCATCCACGCAGATATACCGCCCGTGGGTGAAGTCGATGCTTTGGGGGGCGGCAAATTCCGCCGCCGGGATACGGTCAATTTCATCCTCCCGGCCCTTGGCGCGATACTGCGATACGACTTCCTGCGCCCGCACCGACAACGGCTTGACCGCGCTCTCATTCCGGCACAGCAGGTTGTAGAGAACATCTACGGTAAATTCATCTTCATTTTCAGGGACAATGACCTCGTTTCCGCATTGACGCAGGTAATTGGAGGCCGTGTGTACCGCATTCTGCAGGGATTGGATCGCCTCATCCTCCTGTTCGGAACGCCGGGTGTTGTTCCAGGGTTCATACTCAAAAATCAGGAAGAAACGGCGTGTGACCGCCTCATGGGAGCCGACCTGCTGCACAAAGTTCAGGTAATCCTCCTGCATCAGCCGGCACTGCTCGTTTTCTTCCTGGGCCATCTCACGGCGCACAGTGTCCAAATGCCGGTCAATATCCGCGCGGCGAGTCAAAACCTTGATCTGCAGCTTGATGGGAGAGATCTTCAAATAGGATACAAAGGAATAGATGATGTTCCGCTGCTCCCTGGCGCTGCGCAGCATAAAGTTGATGGGAACGACCTCTACAACCTTCACAAAACGATGATCTTTGGTATAAATAATGCCGTTTGCGATCTTCTCAATGGGAAGATAGTCCGCCACCGGATTGATGCAAGCCGGCTTTTCCTCCCTGATGTGGGCGGGCCGTTTCGGCGGGCGTTCTTTCCTGTGCGCCTTTTTTGCCTTTTTGCCCGATTTCTTGACAGGAGGCTTCTTTTTAGAACTTTTCTTAGGCCGGAGCTTTTCACGAATCTCATAGCTGCGGACTTCATCAAACTCGGCGGGAAAGTCGGTTTCCCTGGTTCTCCGGTGTTTTGGGGTCCTGGGCGTCTTTTCACGGGGAGGACGCTGCTTGAGATGCCGGCCAGCAGGCTTTGAGTCTGCCGCTTTTTCGCTGGGGTGCTGACTATCTCCGCCTACAATGCGGCGGTTCCGCAGGTATTTCAGAAAAGTGACCAGAAACTGCGACAGACTTTCCCCTGAGATGCCAATGAGGGCCACCAAAGCCACCGGAAGAGCGGTCAGGCACAAAGCAATAATGCGGGTGGTCAGCCCAAACGGAAGAAACACAAAGACCGGCGCTCCAATGGCAAATGCCAGGACGCCGGCCTCGATCACATTCCGCGCACGAAACATACCGCCGAAAAAGGTGCCTGTTTCTATGAAATTCGGCGGTATGATGTAAATATCATGGTCATTTTTGTTGCTCATTGATTACCTCGTTTCTGGTGCCGAGGTGCGGTACAGTCAGCCAATAATCCAGAAAGGACCGCCTGCTGCCGCACGGCGGCTTGCTTCGTTTAAGATGATGGACAGATCCCAGAGCTGTTCGCTGCGTTTATAACTGGCAGGGTCAGCGACCATGATCTGACCGTCTTTTACCCCGCGCAGTACAATGAAGTGGCCGGAGGAGGTAAAATGGCCCTCGGACATGATCGCTACGACCAGTTTACCTTCAGCAAGGGCGTCCAAAATCCGCTGGGGTTCAGATGTTGTACAGCCTGATACCGGAAGCCCCCATTCCTCTGCTGCGGCGGGGATCAATGCGTGATAGGAACCGCTGCTTTTGCACCAGTACCCGTTTTCATAGGACCAGTGTGCCATTTTTATGGGGTCCACCATGTCATCTGTCAGCGAGGAAACAACGATAGCCATGGCGGTAGGGCCGCACCCATAGCCGCCGATGTTGTCGGTGCCGTAGGGTTGGCTGGCGTAGCGTTCATCCAGCTGATTGTAGTAAACCACCGGCGTCACTCCATCGCTGAAGGTCACATCCCCCAGTGAGGGGATGCTGTTTCCAGTCCATTCAACCAGATTTTGCAGCAATCCATCGCCAAGGAACAGACTGAGGTTAGAAGCGTAATCCGCGGCCAGTTCCTTTTGCTCGTCGGTAAGGGAAAAGACACTATCGGCAAGATAGGACTCACCGTTGTAGCGGATGGTATAGACCATCCAAACCTCAATGGTTATGGTATCCTCCCCGGTCTCCGGGTCTTCGATTGTAACCTCACGGTTCTCCTGCGTGCCGGTATAGGAGTAGAGCTGTTCTTTGTTCTCCCGCAGGACGGCAGCCAGGTCATCCAGTGAAATGCGCTCAAAATCCTCATCCCGTGTAGCGCAATACTGAGAGATGATGAGATTAGCATTATAGACAAGGCCGGAGGAATAGGGATTTTTGACTTCCATTTGGTCAGCCCCGGAAGAAGCAAAGTCCGCCTCGATGCGAACCATTACATCGTCCAGCGCCTCACCCAAGATGGAATTGATGGTAAAAGTGATGTCATTGGCGCTCTCCACAATGGCAGTTTCGCTATTGAGGATAGGCTGTTTCGTGTCCGACGGCGAAAAGGCATTGAGCAAGCCGCCGAAAATCAATCCAGGCAGCATCAGAACAAACAGGACCGGAAGCAAAAGCAGAATAACGATGACGGCGATGATCTTGCCGATGTGTTTGCGCCCGGCCCAGACTGCTCCGGCGACAGCTCCATAGGGGCCGCCGGCGGCCGCACCCTTTGCGGCGCTGGAAATCGCCTTGCCGGCCTTGATGGCGCCTTTGACCGTGTGCGCCGCAGAAGCGGCGGTGTCAACCGTTTCGGCAAAGCCGTCCTTGTGTTCTTCAGCCATCAGATCTTATCCTTTCGTTTGGGAGTGGGCGGCAGCTTTTTCACGATAGACTCGTTGTAAGCAATCGAGCCGTCCGGAGCCATGTAAGGCGTCTTATCCACCGCATCGGCCGCATACTGCTTGTACCAGGCGGTGCCATCAACCGCATGAACGGTTGTGTACTGACCTTCCGGCGCCACATACTGGTCTGCGTGATACATACCAAAAGCGATGCCTTCAGGATGTTCCGGCGTGACTTCCGTGCCGGTGATCCGCCCACCGCCAATCTCAACATTCTGGTAGGTGGGGATGTTCTCTGCTCCCGGTTCCAAAGCCGCATGGCCCATGTAGGAATGCAGGGCCTCCACAGCCTTGTCGCCGGTAATGGTCCCCATCTGCGTGATATTTCCGGTTGCGACCGAGCCGATGACATTATTGGCAAAACTGCCTCCCTTGCTCACCGACGAGGAGTAGATATGCCCACCGACGCCGCCTGCGGCACCGCCGACCAGACCGCTTAATCCAGAGGGTTTGGCATCAGAAGGAGTTGTAGCTGTTTTGACCGCATTGTTGGTAACATTCCGCTTGATCACGCCAGCCAAGCCGCCGCTGGCAAAACCAGCGCCAAATCCGGCGCCGCCGCCTTTCCCACCGCCGCTTGCACTGACATGGGTGGAATGGCTGCTGCGGCCTCCACTAAAATGATTGCTGGCGAAACTTCTGAAACCGCCGATCCCTCTGGCCGCAATCATGGCCTCTGCCAGCATACTGCCGCCGGTATGGCCGACGTTGACGCCCAAGCTAGCCATGAAAGAATCGATCTTCTGCGATACTTTGAGGAATCCGATTGCGCACATGAACCAGATCAGGACATTTCCTGAAACCGCTTCTTTACCCACGGCATCCACCTGCGCCTGAACCTCTTCTTCGGAAATGGCGAAGGCCGGCTGGCAGAACAGGCAGGAGAGAGCCGCAACCATCAGCGCAAGGAATAAAATTTTTTTGAATCTTTTCAAAGCGCCCCTCCTTACAAAGAAAGCGGGTTGGAGATAAACGAACCAACCATGCTCGTGAACAGGCGCAGGCACCAGGCATTCATCAAAAGAAGGAAAATTTGCCCGCCTAGCATCCGGCACCAGGATTTCCAGATATTCGATGTGGTCTGACTTGCGCCCATAGAAAAAGCCACCGGCGCTGTGTAGACCAGCACACCCAGCAGGACATACCGCTCCGCCGCTTCCAGCAGCAGTTTGAGGTAGTTCCATGCCAGAATGATGACTAAAATCAGGGTGATGAGGGCCACAGCCCCGTTGGCGCATACGCCAATGATGACCAGCATCACGGAGTTGAAGTCCGCAAAACTGAGCGCCGGCAATTCCGAGTCCATGATCCAGTTGTAAGGCGTGCCGCCGATGGTCAGGACTAAATCGACGATCTCGTTGGAGAAAAACGCCAGAAGAATGAAAATGACGGACCGGATGCTCAATTTGAGCGGATCTTCCGCTTCAATGCCGGCTCCCAGGCCAAAGTTCTTAAACAGCTGCCATACCCAGTTGAGCAGAATGATACCGATGCCCAGCGCCACAAAAACACTGTACATCGTTTCAGCAGCAGGGAAATAACGGAGAAATACCGCCATATCGCATCCCAGAGCGCCTAAAACCGAGGTGCTTATCAAGTCGAGGCCTGCCATGACCTGTTCCGCGATCCACTCAACAATGCCGTCCAAAATACCCATAGTTCATGCCTCCTTCCAATGGGTATCAATGCGGCGATTATACGTCTGTCCACTGACCTCCCTCGAAGAAGGGAACGACATAGGACAGGATAAAACCGAGGCTGTTCAGGATAGCCCAGGTTATGACGATTCGCTTGAGCCATGCCCGGCTTTCATCGACTGTTCTGCCGGAGCGGGAGAAATTCATAAGCAGTAATGCCACCGAAGCGGTCACAATGGCTGCAATGGTGGAGATGGCGAGGATCTGCGTGTAGACATCCTGCATGATCTCCTTGGCCTTCGTCCAAACATCATCTGCGGCAAAGGCCGGCTGGCAGAACATCATCGCCATCGTAACGCAAAGGAACGCCGTGTAGGCGATCCAGCCGACGGGAACTCGACGAGGCGGGCTGCTGTCATTTTCCCGGTGCTGCTGTTGAGGAATTTTCAGTTTTTTCAATTTGCGGACCTCCAATCCAAATGTGATATTGACTGCTCAAAAACAGAAAGAGGCCCACATCCTTGCAGATATGGACCTCTTCCCAGCCGAAACGGGCAGCAAAAAAGCACCTTGCAAAAAGGTGCCGGCGACTGCCCGTGTTCGGGTTTGGATATAAATTTGAGCATATTCAGTCTAACACATCTGGATTTACGGCTCAAGGGCAGGACTGCGCCAATTTCATTCCCGTGTTCTGCCAATTATTTGCCTGCTGGTTTTTCGGTGGTCTTTGAGTCCGGGAAAAACTGTTCCAGCATATCCAGACTGTCCTTGGAGGTGTAACCCCACAGCACGGAGCTGAGGGCGTCAATGGCCTCCCGCCGCCTGCGATAGTAAGTGCGGAAGGAGATGTCCCGAATGTGCGGGCGCAGTTTTTCGATGATCTCTTCCACATTTTTGAGCTGCTGCGGGGAGAGGAAGGAATAATACAGCAGCCAATAATATGCCTCGCCGTTCTTGTGCCGGGTGCGCAGTAATTCGATTGCCGAATCCAGGAGTTTCAGCATCTTGTGGCTGCGCTCGATGCACTTGGCATGGTGTTCGATCTCGCTGCCGTTCAAATCGGCGCCAGCGAGATAGACGGAATCCAGGAAGTCCTCAATCGAGGTGCCGTATTCGATCTCGAACTTGGCCCGCACATGCTGGACGGAGATCTCCAGGCTCCACACAACATCACGGTATTTTTTGAGCAGTTTCCAGGTATCATGGTACAGAGGGTTTTCAGCAACATCTTTTTCAACAAATTTCTTCATGGATATGCCTCCTTTGGTTCAAAACTCCGCATTGGGAGTAAGTGTAAGTTCAAACGAAGTGACTTGCCGATTGCCGCACAAAACAGCAAGGCCGAAACGGATCGGGGTCTGTTCCCGCGCGCGGGGAAATAAATCTTCCCGGCAGTCGCCCGATAAGGGATATAACTTGTAGTGAGAGAGCTGGCATCCAAAGCAGGAAATCCCTTGTGCCATCAGGATTTCCGCCATTTTCTGAAGGATAATTTCAATGTGCGATTTTGAAACGCTGGCGAGTTCATCTGAAACGGTAACTTCATGCTCCAAAGCCAGTTCATTTTGCCCGGTCTCACCGTCATCCGGGAGCTCCAGACGAATATTGAGCGTCATAGCGACCTCCTCCTTGTCCACCATCACATCAGAAATCTCGAACATGGTAGACAGGTAATTTTGTAAATAAATCACGCTGCCATGCCGGCCCGGGAAAGACATCAGGGAGATATAGTCCAGGCCAGCCAGCTTTTTGAGTATGCGGCCGACTGTGGCACGGGATAGCCCCCAGCGGGCAGCCAGCTCGCTGTAAGTAACCAGCGGATTCCCTGTGCCGTTGCGGAAATAGGCCACCGGGCCAAGGTCTGAGCCCTGGACCTGGCTATCGTTGTAAATGGCCGATACCCAAAGGTCCAGTACGATGTCCATCTCAGAGCACCGACCAGAGCTGACCAGATCGGTGACGATAGAAACCGGCAGGAAAAAGAAACCGGTGTCCTTTTGGCAGGGGGCGTTATACTCCAGCACGGTGTTATGCTTGGACCAATCGCGGATCTTGTAGCGGATCACATTGCCGTGCCCCAGCGTCTGAAAGGAAATAAGGTGCTGCTTTTGCAGCTGCTCCATTACCGTGAGCGCCTGGCAATGGAACCGGGTACGGAACCATTGCGACAGCTCTTTCAAGGTGCAGACCCATTCGCCGGGGTAGACGGTATAGCTGATACCATCAATGCGGCGGTATGAGGTGCGAAAGTTTGCATAGCTGCAAAGCGCCGTAAAATAAAAAAGGCCGGAGCCTCCGCTTACACGAATGCTCCGGTCTTCCATAAGGTGGCGGATGAATTGTCGATAAATTCGACAGCGTGGGTAGTCCACCACCTGTTTAATTTGTAATTGATAAGCTGGCATGGTAAACTCCTTTTTATATATAAGGTATGAAATTGAGTTCGGTAACAAAATAAGCGTTGACTTGAACATCTTCGCGGCTTATGCTATACTTGTTTCTGTACAAATCTGTTCAGGTCAACAGGGTTGTATGAAATCAGGTTGTCTCCAGTTCGCAATAATGGGGAATGGTTTTCGGCAGTTTCCTTGGCATACGGTGCGTGCCAATTTTGTGCCAAATCCGAGCCGATTCTGGGCCACTACAACTTTTTACAACTTTTCTACAACTTTTGCCTCGAACGCTACGGGGCAGGACGACACGATACGGAGGGAATAAGTTGCAAAAATACTGTGAAAATCGCAGGTTTTGCACCAAACGGCGCATGATGAATGCTGATGAAAAGGCCAACAGGGTGTTCCCCACCATGAAATCACTGGGCGGTTCCGGGGATTCTAAGAAAGCGGATATGGCTTCTGCCCGGACTGCTGCTGAAGCTGGAGATACAGCGGAGAAGGTCCAGGTAATCCAGGAAAAGATTGATTTTTCCAAGGTTAAAATCGAGCCGCTGTTTGAGGAAATGGTAGACTTTGATACCTTTGCAAAATCCGATTACCGGGCTGTGAAGATTAAGGATTGCGTGGCCGTACCGAAGAGCAAGAAGCTGCTTCAGTTCACATTGGATGACGGAAGCGGCACGGATCGTACGATTTTAAGCGGAATCCGCGAGTATTACGAGCCGGAGGAGCTGATTGGAAAGACGGCAATTGCCATCGTAAATCTGCCCCCGCGCAAGATGATGGGGATTGACTCCTGCGGGATGCTGATATCAGCAGTCCATGAGGAAGATGGAAAAGAAGGACTTAATCTTTTGATGGTGGACGGCCGGATTCCAGCGGGTGCAAAACTGTACTAAAACACAGTTGGATGATAGACTTTTGCAGTATGGTAAGCATGTGATTTTTGAAGTTACTACACCAGCTTTACACCAATTTTCTTGAAAACATCGAAAATCAGAGAAGTGAGAGGAAATATTGGAAGTTGAGTGGTGTAGTAGCATAGAATAGAATTTTTATATACCGCTATGGACGATATCCATAGCGGTATTGTACGTTTTTGGGCATTATTTTTTAATCTGGCTTTTGGAAATTCCAGATTGTATCTCCAGATAATGTTTCACTGATATTTTAGGTATCTTCCAATTGCGCCATAATTGGAATGCTCTTTTCTGGTTTGTCTGTAATAGTTCGTAAACCCGGTTCTTGCCGGTCTTTAAAATCTCGCAAAGCTCCTCAACGGTTATGATGTCCTCGTATTGATTTAACATGGTTTTATAATCTCCTTTTTGTTTGAGCTGGCAAGCGATGCCGGGGCAATCTACCGTTTTGACAGTACGGTTCTTATCAACAAGGAAATCTTTGATGAGTATCTGGAACGGTTCCATGAGCCTGCAACAAAGGACTACAAGGGCGGTGATGTAGATGAGCGGTAATGCGTGGGTGTTCTCAGACCAGATAGACGATGAGGATATGGAGTTTATGACGCACGAATTTGTTACTTATAATATGGCTTGCGATTACTATGGGCTGGGTTTGAAGCCGGTCACTCGCTTGTCCCATGAGTGCGGTGCTGTCTATAAGATTGGGAAAAAGGTTCTGATACGGAGAAGTATCTTTGAAGCATATCTGCGTGAGCAGAGGAAAGGTTAAATGGTGTTGATATGAACAAGTTGAAAAGCAGGATTCACGATGACAGCAACGGTTTGGATTATGAGTTGATGGGCGATTACTATATCCCAGCATTGGAGGTGCCGGAGGAACACCGCCCTATTGGCCGCTGGGGGCGGCTTTCCAAGCCAGACCTGAATGAGCAGGCAGAAAGCAGACTGGAAACCATCATTCGGCAGATGAAGGAAGCTGAGGGCATGAGGGATGAGTTAAAAACCAGTGAGCAGCTTGTCTGGGTTCAGAGGATGAATAACATTCGCAACCGGGCAGAGGAAATTGTATTGACAGAATTGATTTATACAATCTAAAATGGCTGAAAGCAAGACTTGTGCGATAGAACAAAGCATATTGCACAAGTCTTGTTATCTTTTGTTGTAAATTAGGGTAAAATGACGAAAAACGAATTGACAAAATGCGTTTAGAGGAATATGATATATTCAGGTAGCAAAGTAGTTGAAAGTCTATGACGCAAAGCTAAAAGGCCTGTGAAATGGTAGCCAGTTGCACGTTGATAGCATTGCCTATTGTGGCAGTGCTCTTTTTCTTTTTGGAGGTGAGAGTGTGATTGAGGGGTATACCACAATAAAAAATATAGCTGAACAGTGGGGGATGACACCAAGATGGATTCAAACTCTTTGTTCAAACGGAAAAATACCCGGAGCCGTAAAATTTGGTCGGGATTGGGCAATACCAAAAGATGCGATGAAACCAACTGATGGTCGAGTGACAACTGGAGAGTATAAAAATTGGAGAAACAAGATGGAAAAATGAATGAGATAGACACTATCTGTCATACTGAAAATGTATAATGTTTTATAGGACGGAGGTGTCTATGGAAAATTTCAAGAGAGATAAAATCGAAAGAGTTCTTGGCATATACACAAAACTTCTTAACGGTCATGTTATCGACAAAAGCGCAGAGAGTGTTAATTATGGTGTGAACGAGCGTAGCATTCAACGAGATATTGATGATATTCGTAATTACCTAGAAGAAGACGGCGAAAAGGTCGGATGTATCAACTCAGTGGTTTATGACCGAGGAGAAAAAGGCTATCGTTTAGAACAAATTTATAAGATGAAATTTACGAATAGCGAAGTTCTTGCGTTGTCCAAGATACTTTTAGATAGCCGAGCATTTACGAAAAAAGAAATGGTTCAACTACTTGATAAATTGATTTCTTGCTGTGTACCTGAAACAAATCAAAAGCTGGTAACTGATTTGATAAGCAATGAGGAGTTTCATTATGTAGAGCCACGGCACAAGACAGAATTTTTAGATACTATGTGGGACATAGGGCAAGCAATTCGGCATTGTCAATGTATTGAGGTAGATTATCTGAGAACAAAAGACAAAGCAGTAGTAAAGCGAAAGCTTCTTCCGGTGGCAATCATGTTCTCCGAGTATTACTTTTATTTGACGGCGTTTATTGATGATGAGAATGTTAAGAAAGATTTTGATGTCCTTAACGATTCCTTCCCTACTATCTACCGCATAGATCGAATAAAAGGCATGAAGCTGTTAGATGAGAAGTTTCATATTCCGTATAGTAGCCGCTTTGAAGAAGGCGAATTTCGTAAGCGAATTCAGTTTATGTACGGCGGAAAGCTTCAAAAAGTCAAATTTCAATATTCAGGCATAGATGTGGATGCTGTGCTTGATAGATTGCCAACTGCACAAATTTTGTCGGATGATAATGGCAGTTATATATTGAGTGCAGAGGTATTTGGAAAAGGAATTGATATGTGGCTAAAGAGCCAAGGTGATAATATTACACTGCTTTAAACAAGATTGATTTTGTACAAAGAAGATAAAGAGGGGCCGCCGACAATGATAGAAACCACACTCTATTTTTCTGAAGCCATTGATTTTAGTGGACATCCATTAAGCAATGCAAAAAGTAAGAAAAGAGTACAATATTACACAGCACTATCGCTAGTAAGTAGGTACATCGCTGATTCGTTAAAAAATAATGTCATGGATGGAAATACTAACTCCGGGGAAAAAGACGGAGAGCAAATAGTGGTGCTTGGTACATCTATAAGTTTAACTGAATTCAAAATGTACCTAGAGCAAAGACTGCAACAATACTCGGATTTTCTGTGTGAAGGTAAAGAGAACTTCATACATGACGGTTTGGTTGATAAAAAAGAAGTTATTCATGCAGTATCTGGAAATGTTTCGCTTCCATGGAAAAGAAAAACTCGATTTTGGCTGTTAGCTGATTTGGCGTTGATTTTGCTGGATGATGGATTGATTGCAAAAGCGTCATCATTGATAAAAGAATGCTTGGGGAATGGAGCAAAAACATCCATAGATGATTTCTTAAATGTATTGTTAGACAACCAAAACGGTGCAGAACTATTTCCATTTGCAGATAACCTAATAAAGCAATATCATGAGAATTTATTGTTTTCTAAAAAATCGGTTAAGAAACTTGTTGTGACAGCAAATATGAGTGCTGGTAAATCCACGCTAATTAACGCATTGGTTGGCAAATCTGTTGCTAGGACATCTCAAGAAGTATGCACTGGAAATGTGTGTTACATATCGAATAAAGCATTTGAGGATAACTGTATTTCTTTGGCTACTCCGGAATTGAGTTTGTGTGCAACGCAAGAGAAATTAAATGATTTTTCGTGGCAAGGTTCAATAGCGATTGCAGCATATTTTACAGGAACAGAAGCTATAAACAATTCATGGTGCATTATAGATACGCCTGGAGTAAATGCAGCATTGTATAAGAACCACAGCAAAATTGCACGACAAGTTATTAAGAAACAAAGCTATGACAGACTTTTGTATGTCATCAGTCCAACAAATTTAGGAACAGATGCAGAGATAAGACACTTAAAATGGGTTTCTGAAAATGTTGATCAGAATAAAGTTGTTTTTATCCTAAACAAACTAGATGACTACCGTAGCGAATCTGACAATATCTCTGAGAGCATGAAGGCGTTACGAAATGACCTTACAAAACTTGGCTTCACAGCTCCGGTTATATGTCCAATATCCGCATATTTCGGCTATTTATTGAAGCTAAAACTTACTCATCAACCGTTTACGGAAGATGAGCAAGATGAGTACGATTTATTATCCAAGAAGTTTAGCAAGCAACAATTTGACCTTTCTGTTTACTATGATAATTCAAATGAAAATGATAGTGATACTACTGAGATTAAACTATGTAAGAAATCCGGACTGTATGGTTTGGAAAAAATAATATATGGAGGTACTGTATGAAAAAAGTATTCATCAAGTATAACCCATACAACCTTGAAACTGAAATAACAGTTGATGGCAAGAAGCTTGCTCAAAACAGCAAAATTGGCGAAAGAATTGTTCCGGGAACAAGATTGCAGGAATGGATTGAAGATTTACCTCGGATTCTTGTTGACGAATACAACGATAAGGATTTTGATATTACATTCCATGGAACTTTGCTTGACTTTGAAGATTTGACGGAAGTATTTACCCAAGCCTATGAGCGTGGGGAATTAACTGCAAAATTGGATAGAATTCCGGCAAAAGAAACATCAGATAAAGAAGCACTTATCGACGATGTTTTCAAAGCAATTCAAGAAGGCCCGTTTGATGAACTGCGAGATGTGGAAATATTGAGTGCTTTTAAGCACGCAAGAAGCAAAGATTTTGAGGTGTGTGTTGTTGCTACTATGAGTGCTGGCAAATCCACACTTATAAATTCGATGCTCGGTACAAAGCTGATGCCATCAAAGCAGGAAGCTTGCACTGCGATTATTACCCGCATTAAAGACACCGAAGGTACAAGTTTCTGGCAGGCTGAAGTTTATAATAAGGATAATATGCTTGTAGAAACGCATGAAAACCTCACCTATGAAACGATGGACAGACTGAATGGCGATGAAACCGTTTCTGTTATCAAGGCTGCAGGTGACATTCCGTTTGTTTCAGCCGAGGATGTATCTTTGGTTTTGATTGACACTCCAGGTCCAAATAACTCTAGAGACCCAGAACACAAAAAAGTGCAAAGCGAATTTCTTAATAAATCGTCCAAATCGTTGGTGCTTTACATCATGGAAGGTACATTTGGCTCGGATGATGATAATGCTCTTTTGCAGAGAGTCGCTGACAGCATGAAGGTTGGTGGTAAGCAAAGCAAAGATAGATTTATCTTTGTGGTTAATAAAATGGATGACCGTCGAAGAGAAGATGGTGATACGGAACAGACACTTGAGCGTATCCGTGCATATCTTAGAAATCATGGTATTTCTAATCCGAACCTGTTCCCTGCGGCTGCGTTGCCGGCATTGAATATCCGGTTACAACAGAGTGGCATTGAAATGGATGAAGACACGATTGATGAAACCGAGATGAAAGTCCGGAAATTGAACAGAAATGCTTCTCTGCATTTTGAAACATACGCATCACTTCCAGCTAGCATTCGTGGAACTATAAATAAGCAACTTGCGCAAGCAGCTGAAAAGAGTGATGCAGAAGCTGAAGCGCTTATTCATACCGGCGTAGTGTCTATCGAAGCGGCAATTCGACAGTATGTTCAGAAGTACGCAAAGACTGCAAAAGTTAAGAACATTGTAGATACATTTATGCATAAGCTGGATGAGGTCGGTTGCTTTGAAAAAACAAAGCAAGAACTGGCAAGAAATCGTAAAGATGGCGAACGAATAGCAAAACAAATTGAAACCATTCGTAAAAAAGTGGATGATGCAAAGTCGGCACAGAAATTCAAGGATGCTGTCGATGATGCTGTCGTAAGGGTTAATGACAGTGCTAGAGATGCTATCGAAGCGATTATCCAGAAGTGTCAGGCAAAAATCCGTAAAAAGATTGATGACCTCCGTGGCGAGGAGCTTGATATTGATGAGGTATCCGACGAAGTAGAGCGCCTTAGCCGCTTTGCAAAAAAACTTGAACCTGATTTCCAGTCTGAACTTGACGAGCTTATCCGAGAAAGTCTGCTGAAAACCAGTAATGCATTGTTGGCTGAATACAAGAAGAAACTTGCTTCTCTTACGGAAGAAATTGACCCAAGCACACTTGCAGGCATTTCTATCGACCCGCTTAAACTGATGGGTGGAAGCGTTGTGTCCGCCGACGATTTCTCGGTAAAAAAACTTGTTCAATCCAAAAAGGTTGAAGATGGCGAGGAATATGTTGAGAACACCGAAAAGAAATGGTACAAGCCGTGGACTTGGTTCCAAGAGAAAGGCTATTACAGAACAAAGTATAAAACTGTAAAGTATGTAGCGGCTGATGCACTGGCACAGGAATTTCTGACACCAATCAATGAGGTTGTCTTTGATAATGGAGAACTTGCAAGGAAACACGCATTGAAGCAATCCAATCACATAGCGAGTGCATTCAACAAAGAGTTCCAGAGACTTGATGTTATTTTGAAGAAAAAACTTTCCGAACTGGAAAGCTATGCTACAGACCAAGAAAAAGCTGCGGAACGTGTCAAAGAAACAGAACGCAGATTAGCGTGGCTTGAAGAAATCAAAGCTCGTGTAGCATCAATTCTTGAAATATAAGGAGGAAAATATTATGGCTTTGACAAATGCTTTTTATGAAGCAGTTAAAGATGACAATGTTCGTCGAGTTCGCATAATGATGAAGGATAGCCTGCTGGTTGACCCTACATTTACTGATTTTAACAACATGGTGAAAGCGGCATCTTCTATGACAGGTTTGTATGATGCTCACGATGGGAGAGCGTTCATATCCGATGAACAGGAATGGAATGATGAGTATATGGATAAACTCATGGTTCAGGTTGTCGGTAATTTTTCGCATGAACGAATTGACCATCTAAAAGATGTGGTTAGATATTTAAGACCGGTTCACAAGTCTGGTAGCACTTCGTCTCACCATACTGAATACAACTCAGAACATCGCACAAGTGGGAATAGCTATCAAGAGCAAAAGTATCGTGATCTGCAAAATGGCGATTACCGTGGGGCTAAAATTGCCGCAGGTGCAGTTGCAGGTGCAGTTGTAGGCGGCGTTGTTGCTTCGGTAGCAGGAGTTACTGTTGTTGGTGGTGTAGCTGTTGGTGCGTTGGTAGGCGGTGCAGCAGTTACGGTTACCGTAAACGGAGGTAAAAGAGGATGAGTGATACTGTTGTTCTTGGTAGACGAGAGGCAACTCTTGTTGAACAATCTCAAGAAGCAGTTATCATTGATAAGCCTAAGAGTAATGTCCCTTCTTTTGAAACACTTCAGAATCAACTTACAGAATCAAGCAAGCTGGTTGATGACATTATTCTCAAAAAATACTTACACAAGCTGACTGACCTTGAGATTGTTCCTTTAAGTGACGGCCTTAAACAGATAAGCGATATTCGTCTTTTCAAAATTACTGAAATGGTTTACCAAAAAGATGAATATTCTACTTACAAATTTGCATCTGTTTTCAATGCTGTGCAAAATCTAAATTGTAGCATTTTTATTCTTGCCGATAGTAATGGGCAAAAAACGGATTTTTACATGGGTGTTCGTTCACTGGATGATAAACGAACTACAAAATCGTTAAAGGACACTCTGAAAAATGCACTTAGTGGTCAATTCCCTGGTGTGAAGTCAATGGATCTTTTAGACCCCGAAGCAGAATCTTTTTTGCGTGATATTCCTTCACAGAATATTGCGGCTGTATCTTGTGTTGCAAACAATAAAGATGATGATTTCAAAAACAATGAAACTTTCATACAGGGTTTGGAGAAATTGGCTCTCGCAATGCAGGGACAAGTATATACGGCAATTATTTTGGCAAAGAGCAACCCTGCTGAGCAACTTGATGAAATTAGACGGGCTTATGAGGCGATATATACGCAGTTGTCACCATTTGCAAATATGCAGATGTCTTATGGGACAAATTCTGCCTTGAGCATATCAGATGCCCTATCCCATGGGACAACCACAGGAACTTCATATTCTAAAAATATATCATCGACCGTGGGTAGTAGTATCTCAAAGGGGACTTCTACTAATGAATCAACATCAAAGATGGATACAGCGGGCGTGTTGATAAAAACAGGCGGAGCCATAGCGCTTGGTGCATTAGGTGTTGTAACTGCGCCATTAACAGGTGGAGCGAGCGTTGTTGCTGCTGGTGCAATTATGGCGGGACAAATTGGCTTGAGTGCATTTAATCCATCAACTAAATCAAAAGGGACATCTACCTCGGAAACAGATACAAAGAATGAATCTGAAACAAAGGGCGTGGCTTTTGGCAATAATGAGAGCCAAAGTGAAAACGAGACGCATACGAGAGGAATTACATCTGGAACCTCTGATAATATGCAGCTGACTATGCAAAACAAAACCTTGTTGAACACTCTTGAGCGAATTGACTTGCAATTGAAACGAATTGATGAATGTGAAAGTCTTGGTATGTGGGAGTGTGCGGCATACTTCCTTTCAAGCAGTCAAGAAACAGCAGAGATGGCGGCGGGAACATACAAGGCGCTTATGAAAGGCTCTAAATCCGGCTTGGAAACTTCTGCGGTAAATTACTGGGGAAGACAGGATGAGGCAAAATTACCGATTCTTAGAGATTATATTACCAATTTCATTCATCCTGTATTTGCGTATCGCTCAACGGAAAATACGGAATATCTACCGGTAACCCCTTCCTCACTTCTTAGTAGCAATGAGTTGGCAATTCAAATGGGCTTACCAAGAAAATCAGTATGCGGTTTTCCGGTTATTGAACACGCTGACTTTGGAAAAGAAGTTGTTTCCTATGGTAAAGCAAAATCAATGAGAACCATTTGCCTTGGAAAAGTATTTAGTATGGGAACAGAAATGCCAACAGAAGTCAATTTAGATGTTGATTCTTTTACCATGCATACTTTTGTTACAGGTTCAACAGGTTCTGGAAAGAGCAATACCGTATATGAATTGCTTAACCAATTGCACAGCATTTATGGGACACATTTTCTTGTTGTAGAGCCAGCAAAGGGCGAATATAAAAATGTGTTTGGTCAGTATGCGGATGTTACCGTTTATGGTACAAACCCCAAGAAAACTTCTTTGCTGAAGCTCAATCCATTTCGTTTTCCGGCAGATGTGCATATTCTGGAACACTTGGACAGATTGGTTGAGATTTTTAATGTCTGTTGGCCAATGTATGCAGCGATGCCAGCCATCCTAAAAGAAGCCATGGAAAAGGCATATGTATCAATTGGATGGGATTTGGTTTCTTCGGAGAACTCTAAGGGAGCTAAGTATCCTAATTTTGCTGACTTGCTGGAACAAATTGAAGTTGTCATTGAAGAATCAAAGTATTCAGCTGATAGCAAAGGTGATTATTCTGGCGCACTTCTAACTCGTGTCCGTTCGCTGACAACGGGATTGAACGGCATGATTTTCTGCAACGATGACCTTACGGATGAACAGTTATTTGACAGAAGTGTTGTTGTTGATTTGAGCCGTGTTGGTTCAACAGAAACAAAGTCTTTAATTATGGGCTTACTCGTTATGAAACTTAATGAGCATCGCATGGCAACAGGAAAAGCGAATAGCCCTCTCACACACATTACCGTTCTTGAAGAAGCACATAATCTTCTCAAACGCACTTCGACAGAACAGTCTGCTGAAGGGTCAAACCTATTGGGTAAATCGGTAGAATTGCTTGCAAATTCAATCGCAGAAATGAGAACCTATGGAGAAGGATTTGTGATTGCAGACCAATCGCCTGGTCTTCTTGATATGTCTGTAATCCGCAATACTAATACAAAAATTATTCTACGATTACCAGACAAAGGAGATCGTGAGCTTGTTGGATATTCTGCTGGCTTGAACGATGAGCAGATTGATGAACTTTCAAAGCTAAAAAGAGGTGTTGCGGCAGTCTATCAAAATGATTGGGTAGAGCCTATTCTTGTACAAGTAAATAGATGCAATCTATCGGAACGAGAATATAGTTATGAGGCTGACACCCAAGCGATGGACAAGAATGCCTTGAAAGAACAATTAGTAAACTTCTTGATTCAAGGTAGGCTGTCTGAAAAGCTTAAATTCTCGCTGAAAGAAATTGCGGATAATCTTGACAAAATTGGTCTTTCATCTACAAACGCAGATTTTGTAGATGAGTTGATTGACGAATATAACAAGACAGGTACGCTTAGTATTTGGGAAGATGAGAATTTCAGGAAACTTGCTCGGAGAGTGACCGATATTCTTGGTGTCCGTACAAGAGTTGAAAACTGTGTTCTTAGCGCTGCGGATGATAGTGAACTAACCTCTATGCTTGAAAGGATTGTGAAGCAGTTCTTCCCTGATGCGTCAAATTCAAAAGTGCTTGCTTTAAGTCAGGCATTTATGAAGGACATGAGTGTTCAACAAGAAGAATCTGAAATTCGAAGGAAGTTATATGTAAAGTGGGTTTCTTTCATTAAGGAAGGGGGCGTAAGATGCTTGCAGAAAACGGCTACTTCTAACCAATGTTGCCTATTGCGAAAGGAGGAAATAAAATGAACGAGTTTAAGGAGGTAAGCGAAACTCTTAAAACTAAATTATCTGAATCGACCCTGGGAAAACAACTGTCTGGCATTAAGATTTTTGACCTTGGCGATGAAATGGATCGACCTTTGCAAGAAGCTCCACAAGAAGATGCTGAAGTAGAAAGCCCTGAAAACAATAGATCCGAAGCCGATACACCAGAAAGCGATGCACAGACCGACAATGCCGAAAAGAAAACCAGAGAACTTACCGAGGAAGAACGACAGGAATTAAAGGATAAGCTTGGATGGTCTGATGAAAAGCTGAATAAGTGTACCATTGATGAGGATGGAGTTATTCACTACAAAACTGACCGGAGCGATTTGGAAGGTAAAACATCGGAAAATGGTGTTCCATATGAAAGGAAAATTATCGAAATTAACGGTGTTAAAATTGAGGGTGTTTTTCCAAAGTTTGATAGTGCCTTTGACACAGCGTTAGACCCCGACAATCTGAAGACAAAGGCTTACGCAAAAGAGTGCAATGCTAAGCTCAAAGAAGCTATCGAAAATGACCCTGAACTAAGAAGCAAATTTACAGAGGAGCAGCTTAAAGATATTGAGGAAGGGCGAACTCCTACGGGCTATGTATGGCATCACAACGAAGAGCCGGGCAAAATGCAATTAGTGAAACGAGAAGACCACGACCGGGCAATCGGTGGCGCAGCGCATACCGGTGGAAATTCACTTTGGGGTGCAGATAGTGTTGATAGAAAAGGAGGAGAATCTTTCTAATGAAAAGTATAACGAATCATTGTGATAAGGTGACTGATTTGACGCTCTTTGCAGAAGTTGAAGCAAAGTATTCAATTCGGATTCGAGATGATATTAAAGAATTTCTGACTGCCAATTCTGGAGGTTATCCTGTTAAGGATTTGGTCAAGGTAGACGGCGAAGAATACGAAATCAGAGTTTTCTTATCGTTGGATTGTGCGAACAAGAACTACTATATTGAAAAGCCGCTAACTTTTTTCTTGGACAATACCAAGGGGAAGATTGTGCCGATTGGTTTGGATTCCGGAGATAATTACTACTGTGTCAACAACGAAACAGGAAAAGTATATTACTGGAGTGCCAGTGATAATCAGTATTATTGTATTGGAAAATCAATAGCGGAATTTACTGAATACTTTGAATAGAATTATTTTCGACGATATATCGCCAAACGCAAAAAAACGAGAGGTGAGGCTTTTTGCCCTACCTCTCGTTTTTTACTTGTGTCACAGTAAAAATAAACCACCTGCTCTGCAGGTGGAGGGAATATCTTCAGATAAAAGCAACTCCTGTGCTAAAATAGATGTAGGTCTGCAAACCACAAATAAAAAAGCACAGGAGGTCCAAAAATGGACAATAACAGTTTAGCTCATACAAAATGGGATTGCAAGTATCATCTGGTTTTTGCACCAAAATATCGGAGGCAGGTAATATATAAGGATATCAAGGCAGATGTAGGCCAAATACTAGGGACCTTATGCCGAAGAAAAGGGATTGGGATAATCGAGGCGCAATGCATGCCGGATCATATCCATATGCTGGTAAGTATTCCGCCCAAATATGCTGTGTCAGAGGTGGTGGGATATCTCAAAGGAAAAAGTTCACTGCGTTACAAAACGCACTTTTTATTAAGACAATCCGGCTCCCTCCTGTTATAATAAAATGAACCAGACCAGGAGGTGGCGGAATGAAGAATCAAAAGCATACAGTGAGAAAGGTCATTGATTATATTGAGGAACACCTGGAGGAGAAGCTGAATCTGGAGCAGATAGCGGAGCATGCAGGTTATTCCAGGTTCCATCTGAACCGGATATTCATGGAAGAGACGGGAGGCACGATTCATAAATATGTGCAGGAGCGCAGGCTTACCATGGCGGCTGAGAAGCTGGTGGATACGGATATGGACATCACGCAGATAGCCTACGATGCCGGGTACCAGTCCCAGCAGGCATTTTCTCTCGCATTTAAACAGGTATATTTATGTCCGCCCGGAGCGTACAGAAAACGGGGGATCTATCTGCCTGCAAAGAAACGGATTCAAATGCATCAAGCTTCCTGTTTTACAATATATGGAGTTTGTGACAGAGGAATGGGAGGGATTGCAGCGTGAGCACCATACCTTATGTGATTGAACAGACAGGAAGAGGAGAGAGAAGCTATGATATATATTCCAGGCTTCTGTCGGACCGTATTATCTTTCTGGGCGAGGAGGTCAGCGACACCTCTGCCAGCCTTATTATAGCCCAGCTGCTGTTTCTGGAATCCACGGATCCGGACAAGGATATCCAGCTGTACATCAACAGTCCGGGAGGTTCTGTGACAGCTGGCTGGGCTGTATATGATACCATGCAGTATATTAAATGCGACGTTTCAACTATCTGCCTTGGACTGGCAGCCAGTTTCGGGGCCTTTTTGCTGGCAGGAGGAGCACATGGAAAACGCATGGCCCTTCCCAATTCCGAAATCATGATACACCAGCCCGCCATACACGGAAATGGAATCCAGGGCCCTGCCAGCGACATTAAAATTATGTCGGATTACATGCAGAAAAGCAGGCAGCGTTTAAACCGTGTTCTGGCGGTGAATACAGGACGCTCCGAGGAGGAAATAGCCAGGGATACGGAGCGGGATAATTTCATGAGCGCGGAGGAGGCATTGGAGTATGGACTGATTGATTCTATCCTTACAAGGCGGTAATAACTTTGAAATATAATAGGATATATATAAGCGCAGGCACTGTGCCGTGATACTCCTCCGGGGAGGACACAGAAGCCTGCGCTTTTGTTGTGTCTGAACCACATCCCTATACCTCTGCGGAGAGCCCGTACGCAACCCCGCATAAAGTATCAATGCCGGAAGAATGCCCAATGGCTGAGAATACGTTTAAAATCCTATCGGCAGAGGGAAGGTCTGTCAGGCTGTTGACAGCCAGGCTGAAATGGTGCTGCACAGAGCAGTCCAAAAAGGCGCGGCTGATATCATTGGTATCAAAACGGCGGGAAGTTATCTCCTGGCAGAGAGCGTGCGCAAATGGATGGCTTTCTTCTCCGCGCAGGATGAGTCCTGCCAGCACCCCGCACAGAAAATCATCACCGCTGGGCGTAAGGCCTATTCCCAGTCCAATGAGTCCTGCCAGGTGTTTGGCAGCATCTCCGTACAAATGCTGTTCCAGACATTCGCTGCATTGGAGGATTCGGCTTCTGGCCGCGGCCAGAATTAGGCTGTATTCCTCTTTGCCTGTAATCGCCTGTCCTTCCGTGGAATCGCAGAACAGAAGCCGGAATATGCCGGCCTGCGAGCTGGCGACGGCCTGACGGATCTGTGAAAGAAGCTCTTTGCAGGGAAACGGCCCGGGCGGGCAGGTTAACCGGGTGCAGCAGACTTTTTTCGGCAGGCACCCAAAAGACACTGTGTGCTCCGGAGAGGATATTATAATGCGGCTGCCGGCAATGGACACCTGCTGGCCTGGTTTAACCGGTAGAACTTCAAAAGCCCTGACATCCATGTCTGTTATGATGCTGATAGGAGACATGGGAGAGGATGCGGCCTGCAGGGCCAGAAGGCGCTCTCCTGCCTGAAGATTCACTGTTTTTTTGTAGACGGAGTGGACCGTCCAAAGACGGCACTCCTCCAGCTGCTGTGCTGCGTAGGCGGCAATGGCGGTGATGGTAGGATACATTTGCTTTCTCCCTGTGCTATGCTGTTTGTTGCACTTATAACAATGCTTCAACAATAAATTTTACCAGATTATCGAAAAAAACACAAAAACAAAATTTGAAATAATAAAGTTTTATACATGATAGACAAAAAAACATAATTTTTCCCCGCTTTCTCGTCATTGTTTTCTGACTGTGTATCTAATAAAATACAACGTAAGTATTGAAACGGTCAACGATTTACAGTCTGTAAGGAGGTAAAAAATGTATGATTTAGTAATAACAAACGGAAAGCTGGTAACCCCTGACAGGATTTATGAAGCTGATATTGCGGTAAAAGACGGGGTCTACGCTGCCTTTCTTGCCAAGGGGTCGCAGGCGGCTGCAAAAGAAGTGATAGATGCAAAGGGATGCTACATATATCCGGGAATCATTGATTGCCACGCGCACCTGAATGAACCGGGATTTGAATACAGGGAGGACTTTGAGACCGGTTCCAGGGCAGCTGCGGCAGCTGGCTGTACCTGCCTGATTGACATGCCCTTGAACAATGATCCGTCTTTGATGAATAAGGAAATCTTTGACCTGAAGATGGGGCGCATCAGCAAGCACTCCTATGTGGATTTTGCCCTGTGGGGCGGTATTGTGGGGGATTATGACAATCAGCCCGGTTCGGTGAAGAACAACATGGCGGATCTGGTGGACCTGCACAAATGCGGCGTGGCTGCATTCAAAGGGTTTACCTGCCCCAACGGCGATTTGTTCCCAACCGTGAACATGGGCAATGTGAGAAAGGCTCTGGAAATCTTAAAGCCGTACGGGGCCCTGTGCGGTTTCCACTGTGAAGAGTTCGGTCAGGTACTGGAACGGGAAAAGGAGGCAAAGGCAAAAACCGGAAGGACCAGCGAAGAGAAAATCAGGGATTTCCTGGATTCCCATGATGTGTGGACCGAGTATGTTGCCACTAAAAATGTGATTGACATGGCCAGGGCAACCGGGGGCAGAGTGCATATCTGCCATGTGAGCCACCCCATGGTGGCGCAGGTTGTAAAGGACGCCATCCACGAAGGGCTTCCCATTACGGCTGAGACATGTCCCCACTATCTTGGGTTTACAGAGGACTTTGTCTTTGAGAAGGGCGCTCCGGCCAAGTGTACGCCGCCTATGCGCAGGAAAGAGGATATGGAACGGCTGTGGGATTATGTTCTGGACGGCACATTATCCTGTGTGGGAAGCGACCACTCACCGGCTGCGGATGAGGAAAAGGACAATTCCACAAAGGATATCTGGCATGCATGGGGCGGTCTCAACTCCATCCAGTTCTTCCTGCCCATGATGTTTGACATGGTGGTAAACAAGAAGGGCTTAAGCCCCACCCTGATTGCCAGGGTGATGGACTACAATCCGGCCAGGGTATTCGGCCTCTACGGTCGGAAGGGGGCCTTTGAGCTGGGATTTGACGGGGACATTGTTATTGTTGATCCTGAGAAAGCCTGGAAATGCAGCCAGAATGAACTGCTGACCAAGGGGCATGTATCCTGCTTCGACGGTCTGGAAGGAAAGGGCGCTCCTGTATGCACCATCATCCGGGGCAAGGTGGTTGCCTCCGGCGGAACCTATAGGGAAGACGCTCTGGGCTACGGGGAATACGTGACACCGGTACATGACTGTTAATACGAGGAGAAGAAAATAAGGGGTGATATTATGAGCGATGTAAAAAATGAAGTAAATAAGCAAACAGATTCATTGGCGCCGATTCAGGACAAGGACCGTATTATGGGGTGGGGATCCTACCTGATGCTGTGGCTGGGAGGATGTATTTCCATCGGCACATTGACCATGGGGTCTGCCCAGCTGGACAAGGGGCTTAACCTGATGCAGGTATTTTTGGCGGTTCTGATTGGATCCACCATACTGGTTATCGGCATCTGTGCAAATGACCGTTTCAGCTACAAATCAGGCGCGCCCTATGCGGTTCAGCTTAAGAGCGCGTACGGCACAAAGGGAAACATTGTACCAGTTATGATCCGTGGGCTTCCCGCTATTGTATGGTACGGATTCCAGACCTGGCTGGGCGGCTCCGCCATCAACCAGATATCCATTGCCATATTCGGATATGACAATGTTGTGCTGTTCTTCCTACTGTTCCAGGTGGTCCAGATTATATTATCAGTAAAGGGCTTCCACGGAATCAAATGGGTGGAGAACATCGGCGGCGTGGTAATCGTCAGCGCCATGCTCTATATGTTATTTGTATGCGTGACCCAGTACTGGGGCGTGATTGGTGATAAGCTCATCAGCAGGAAGGGTTCATGGGGAATGCCGTTCATCGCTGCCATCATCGCTTTCTTTGGCAACAGCACCACGGTTATGCTCAATGCCGGCGACTATTCCAGAGAGTTAAAGGGCGGTTTTTCCGTAGGAAAGCGCGGTGTTGCCTATTTTATTGCCATGGTACCAACCACTGTCCTTCTGGGACTTATCGGCGCAATGGCTTCCACGGCAACAGGGATTGCAAACCCTATCAACGCATTTTCACAGATGGTACATAACAAGGTGCTGCTGGTGGCAACCCTTGGATTCATCCTTTTTGCCCAGATGACCACCAACCTGGCCAGCAACGTGGTGCCCCCTGCCTATGCGTTTATGGACGCATTTAAGATGAAGCACAGGACGGCCGTGATTCTGGTGGGAGTCCTGGCTGTATGTACCTGTCCGTGGATCCTGACCAACGACAGCTCCGCGGCAGGACTGGATCTGTTTGTTAAGATTTACACCGCTTTCTTTGGCCCGATCTTTGCCGTGCTGATCACGGATTACTACATCCTGCACAGGGGAAAGATGGAAGGAGCGGCCCTGGATGACCTCTACGATGATAACGGAACCCATTCAGGAATCAACTGGGCTGCCATCATTGCAACGGCAGTGGGCGCGGTAATCGGACTTGTCAATGTAGACATATCCTTCTTTACGGCAACCATACCTACAGGACTGGTATATTATTTCTGCATGAAGCATATGCCGTCCTGCCAACGTTTCAGGAAAGGAACTTCCCTGGAGAAGTAAATAGGAGGCAAAGCTTATGTATGATCTGTTAGTGAAAAATGGAAGGATTGTTACCGCCCAGGCAGTGACAGAGGGGAATATCGGCATAAAGGACGGCAGGATTGCCGCCCTGCTGGAGGCCGGACAGGAGCCGGAGGCTGCAAAGGTGATTGACGCAAAAGGAAAATATGTGTTTCCAGGAGCCATTGACACCCATGCCCACCTCAATGATCCGGGGTATGAATGGCGGGAGGATTATGAACATGGGACAGCGGCGGCAGCCATGGGAGGTTATACCACCATCATCGACATGCCCCTTCAAAATGAACCGGCCATGACGAACGCGGCAATTTTTGACAGAAAAGTGGAGAAGGTGGACTGTAACGCATATACGGACTACTGCTTCTGGGGCGGCCTGGTGCCGGATAATTTTGACGAACTGGAAGGCCTGCATGAGAAGGGCTGTGTTGCCTTCAAATCGTTTATCGGACCGGTATCACCTGATTACAGCTCCTTAAACTACGGGCAGGCCTATGAAGCCATGGAGAGGATTAAGGAATTTGGCGGACGTGCCGGCTTCCACTGCGAAGATTTTTCCATGATTAAATGGCAGGAAGCCAGGATGAAAAGAGAAGGACGTATGGACTGGCAGGGTTTTCTGGATTCCAGGCCGGTGATTGCGGAGATGGTTGCCACGGTGGATATGATTGAGATTGCCAAGGCAACGGGGTGCAAGGTACATATCTGCCATGTGAGCAGTCCCGAAGTGGCCCAGAAGATAAAGGAGGCCCAGCAGGCGGGCTATGATGTGACGGCGGAGACATGTTCTCATTATCTGAGCCTGACGGACCAGGATGTCCTTGCCAACGGACCTCTGTTCAAATGCGCGCCTCCCCTGCGTTCCAAGGAAGATGTGGACCGTCTCTGGGCCTATGTGGAGGACGGTACCTTCAGCGGTATAGCAAGTGATCATTCTCCCTGCTCCTACGATGAGAAATTCAAAGAGATTCTGGGAAATAAAATCGAGAATGTATTTGACGTATGGGGCGGCATCAGCGGTATCCAGAGCGGCTTCCAGGTAGCGTTTAACGAGGGATGCGTAAAGCGGGGCGTGGATCCCAGGGTATTGGCAAGAGCCATGGCCCTTAATCCGGCAAAAGCATTCGGCATATACGGGAAAAAGGGTGACATACTTCCGGGATTTGACGCGGACCTTGTGATTATTGACCCGGAAAAGGAGTGGGAGATTACAAGCGAATCCCTCCTGTATGTAAACAAGATTTCCGCGTTTGTGGGAATGAAGGGCAGGGGACTGCCTGTATGCACCATCATCCGCGGCAATGTGGTGGCTGAAGACGGAAAGATTACAGCAGAAAAAGGTGTGGGGACCCTGGTCAGGAGACTGAGCTGACAGAATGTGATTTTCAGACACTCCCCGGAAAAGGAGAAAGTATGAGTAATATGGTAGAAAATTTGAATTTAAATCCGGAACTGGTAAAGAACGTGGATCCGGATCTGCAGCCGACGAAAAAACGTATTATGGGGCCCCTTTCCTACGCGGCAAGCTTTATGGGAGGGTGCGTATCCATCGGTACCTTCTCCATGGGCGCCGGCCTGATAGGGGCATTGACAGTGGGGCAGGCCATCCTTGCCATGGTTATCGGATGTCTGGTCATCGCGGTGGCCCTGGTAATCATTGGCAACTGCGGGCATAAGTACGGTATTCCTTACACGGTACAGCTTCGGAGCAGCTTCGGCACCACCGGCGTCAAGGTGCCCGGCCTGTTAAGAGGTATTCCTGCCATTATCTGGTTTGGTTTCCAGAGCTGGGTGGGAGCGGGAGCCATCAACAGCTGTCTGAGCATCCTGTTCGGTTTCAGCAACCTTCCCCTGGTCTATGCCCTGTTTACAATGCTGCAGGTTGCCCTGGCCATCAAGGGATTTGAGGGTATCAAATGGCTGGAAAATATTTCCTGTGTATTCATCATCGCAATACTGGCCTACATGCTGTATGTGGTCAAGACACAGTTCGCAACTGAGATTGATGATGTGTTCTCCGGAATCAAGGGAACATGGGGCATGCCTTTCTGGGCAGCCACCACCTCCTTCCTGGGAATCTATTCAACCATGATCATCAATGCATCCGACTATTCCCGTAACCTGGAAGGGAAGGTGGGACCCACCTTTACCGGAAGTATCTACACGGTTGCCATTCTGCCTGTAACGCTGTTTATGGGACTGATCGGGCTGCTTGTGACGGCTGCTACCGGCAACAGCGACCCGGTTGTGGTGTTCTCCACAACCATGGGAAGCAAGTTCCTCACAGTAGTGACATTGCTGTTTATTGCATTTGCCCAGGTCACAACCAATGTGCTGAACAATATCGTTCCGCCATCCTATGTACTGATGGAATCATTCCACATGAAATGGTCCCACGCCACCATCCTGGTAGGAATCCTCTCGGCATGCTGTATGCCGTGGAAGCTGGTGACAGATGATTCGGCAGCGGGCTTAAGCCTGTTTACCCAGTTCTACTCCGCATTCCTGGGCCCGATTTTTGCCGTAATGGCAGTGGACTATTACATTCTCCGGAAAAAGAAGCTGAATATCAATCATATGTATGACAAGCAGGGCGTGTTCAAGGGAATCAACTGGGCGGCCATCATAGCCATCGTCATCGGCTCCCTCTGCTCTCTGGTCATCGTACAGCTGTCCTGGTATGTGAGCCTGATTCCCACGGGACTTGTGTATTACTTCCTGATGAAGAACATGAAGAGCGCAAAATCATTCCGCACAGGAACCATTTTCCAGGAGCAGGAAGGCTAGTTATCAGCACTGGGCCGGCGACAGCTTCAGGTTCTCCTCCAGGAATGCCAGTGTCTCGTCCAGCAGTTTTTCCGTAAACGGGTTTTCCTCATCCCGGTCAAAGTCGTGGCCATCGCAGGAGGCGATGAACTGCCATGGGCGGAAACGGTTTGACAGCTCCAGGAATTCCCCGTAGGGCACATCATTGTCACGGGTGCCGTGAACGCAGAAAAGGGGGCAGGGAAGGGCGGTGCAGGCGCGCAGGGTGTAGTCCAGATAGAAATATTTATCCCTGCCTTCATACAGAAGGGAACGCCAGGATCCGGTCTGTCTTGCATATACATAAATGCTGTAGTGGGTGTCCAGGCTTCCGGCCGTGTGGAGGTCAGCACCGGCCTGTTCCAGGCAGGACGCATCCACGGCCGGAAGGGAGCAGTAAAATCCGCTGGGTGTCTCATACCAGTGGTCGCACAGGAATCCGTATCCGTAGTAGGAGAGGATCCCAGCGGGCACGGCGGGCAGGTTACCTTTGGCCCCGGCTAAGAGGCAGAGATATGCTCCGGCGGAACGGCCCCACAGGAAGAACGGGAGTTTGCGTCCGCAGTATATTTCGGGATGATTTATGTAATGGGTGATGGAGGAACAGACATCACCCATTATGGTATCCAGCCTGGCGGCGGGCGCAAGGGGGTAGTCGTAGGATACGATGATATATCCGGCCCGGGTCAGGGTATCTATATGCCTGCGGGGCAGATCCTCCCTGCTGCCGTACAGCAGCCCTCCCCCATGGAAGTAAAGGATACAGGCTTTTGCATCTGTATCCTTTTCTGAATATACAGTTGCATACTTTGGATAAGCTGGATGTTCCAGGTTTATCTCTCTTTTTTCCGTCATAATGGTGTTCTCCTTTGTGTAATAGATGAGTTATATTTAAAGATATTATAACATGAGACCGGAAAAAAGTGGGATGTGAAAAAATTAGCAATAGGGTATAAAATGGATAAAAATCATAGGGAGATTTGCATAAATACATAATTGAAAAAAGAACGTTGTTTTGCAATAATATAAATATAAAAAAGTTGACCCAAAAAGGCCTTTAACAAAGAATGAAAGCGAGGAAGTAAATATGAGTTATTTAAATGATCAGGTAGGATACAGAGAGGAATTACTGGCAACACGTTCTGTAATCAAGAAAGAAAATTATGTTCTGCTGGAACCGGACGGTCTGGTTAAGAACAGCATCCCTGGTTATGAGAACTGCGACGTAACCATTCTGGGATCACCTGCCATGGGAGCTACCTTTGCGGATTATCTGGTTACGGTAAAGGAAGGCGGAAAAAACAGCGGCATTGGCGGTGAAGGTCTGGAGACGTTCATTTATGTACTGGCCGGCGAAGTGGTTGTCAAGAATGCCGACAAGGAAGAGAGCCTTACCGAGGGCGGTTATATCTTCTCCCCTGAGAGCGTTAAGGTTTCCTTTGAAAACAAGAGCGGCAAAGAAGCCAGGCTGTATGTATATAAGCGCAGATATGAGAAGATTGAGGGATACAGCGCATTTACGGTAGTGGGAAATGCCAATGATATTCCCTGGACAGAATATGAGGGAATGGACAACTGCCACATCAAGGATTTCCTTCCGGCAGCAGGTAATTTCGGATTTGATATGAACATGCACATCCTGAAGTTCAAGCTGGGAGCGTCCCACGGCTACGTGGAGACACATATCCAGGAGCACGGAATGTATTTCCTGTCAGGCAAAGGCATGTACAGGGCTGACAATGACTGGGTACCGGTAAAGGCCGGAGATTACATGTTCCTGGACGCATATTGCCCGCAGGCATGTTATGCGGTGGGACGTGAAGAGGATTTCGCGTATATTTACTCCAAGGATTGCAACAGAGACGTGCAGTTATAGAATATTGAGAAGAAGCGGGGTGCAGATATGAAACTTTCCCATGATGAGTTAAAGGGGTTAATGAAAAATAAGCTGATGCAGGCGGGGCTGAAGGCGGATCATGCGGATATGACGGCTGATGTCCTCACCTGGTCTGACGAAAGGGGTTATCACTCCCACGGGGCTGTGCGCGTGGAGTATTACAGCGAGAGGATTGCCAAGGGCGGCATCACGGTTGATCCGAAGTTTGAGTGGAGGGAGACAGGACCTTGTTCCGCTGTCTTTGAAGGGGACAACGGCTGCGGATATGTGGCGTCTGTGCTGGCCATGGAAAAGGCCATCGAGATGGCAAAGAAGTCCGGCATCGCAGTGGTTGGCATCCGCAACATTTCCCATAGCGGCTCCATTGGTTATTATACGGAAATGGCCGCCAAGGCGGATCTGGTGGCGATTGCATGCTGCCAGTCCGATCCGATGGCAGTGCCGTACGGCGGGATAGAGCCTTACTACGGTACCAACCCCATCTCCTTTGCAGCCCCCACGGCTGACGAAAGAACGGTTGTATTCGACATGGCTACCACGGTCCAGGCATGGGGCAAGATACTGGACAAACGCTCCAGGCATGAATCCATTCCCGACACATGGGCAGTGGACGCCAAGGGACGTCCGGTTACGGATTCCCGCCTTGTGAATGCCCTGGTACCAATTGAAGGCGCCAAGGGATACGGCCTGATGATGATGGTGGACATTTTCTCGGGCGTGCTTCTGGGAGTTCCCTTTGGGAAGCATGTAAGTTCGATGTACCATGACCTGTCGGCAGGCAGGGAGCTGGGACAGATGTTCATTGTCATGGATCCGTCCAGATTCGTGGGATTAGACGCATTCAAGGCGTCCATGTCACAGGTGCTTGATGAGCTGGGAGAGATGCCGGCCGCAGAAGGCTTTGATAAGGTGTATTATCCGGGTGAGCGCGCAGTCATGAGGCGGGATAAAGCCTATGCCACGGGCGGCGTGGAGATAGTTGATGAAATCTATGAGTATTTAAAGAGCGATAAGGTACACTTTGATAAATATGACCACAAAAACAGGTTTGCCGAATAAGGAGAAGGGGAGCGTATGTTAAAAACCATAGTAAAAAAAGGGAGTTATCATGATTCTGTAGTCCTTATGCTTTTGACTAACCAGATTTCTTCCATAGAAGGTGTAAAGAAGGTTTCCATCATGATGGCAACTCCTGCCAACAAGGACATTTACAGGCAGAGCGGCCTCAGTACCAGCGAGCTGGAGGAGGCGTCCGCCAATGATATGGTGGTAGTGGCTGATGTGGATGACGACGGGCTGCTTGACGTGATCATGGAGGAAGTGGAGGCGTTCTTTAAGAAACAGTCCACTTCAGAGTCGGATAAAAAGGGAGCGGAGGCGGTCCGGTCCTGGGATAAGGCACTGGGAAAGCTGGCGGACGCCAATCTGGCGGTGATTTCCATACCGGGCGCCTATGCGGCGCTGGAGGCTGACCGGGCATTGGATGAGGGCATGAACGTATTCATGTTCAGCGACAATGTTACGCTGGAGGATGAGATTAAGTTAAAGAAAAAGGCCCATGAAAAGGGGCTGGCTGTTATGGGGCCGGACTGCGGTACCGGAATTATCCAGGGCGTGCCCATTGCGTTTACCAATCACGTGGCTCCGGGACCCATCGGCATCATCGGAGCGTCAGGCACCGGCATCCAGGAGCTGACCACCATCATAGACCGTCTGGGAGAGGGCGTTAAAAATGCCATCGGCACCGGCGGCAGGGATCTGTCCACTGAAGTAGGCGGAATTACCATGATGGATATGATTGAGGCCATGGAAAAGGATGATACCGTGAAAGTGCTGATCATCATATCCAAGCCTCCGGCAAAGGCTGTGAGGGACAGGATTTCCGACCGGCTGAGCAACTTTAAGAAACCGGTTGTCACCTTGTTCCTGGGTGAGAAGCCGGAGTACCATGAGGAAAACTTCTACCATGCGTATACACTGGATGAAGCCGCCCGCCTGGCCGTGGGTCTGGTGAGGGGCCAGGATATCGCAGAGGGCAGCGTGGAGGTGGATTCCTCCAGCTTCTTCGCGGCAGAGGAAAAGAAGACAATCAAGGCATACTACTCAGGAGGCACCCTGGCAGGGGAAGCTGCCATGTTAATCAAGGATGCCCTGAACCTTAAGGTTCCGCCCCAGAAGGCAGAAGGTTTTATGTTAAAGACCGACGGACATATCGTGGTGGACCTGGGAGACGATGTATACACCCAGGGCAAGCCTCATCCCATGATTGATCCTGCCAAGCGCATTGAGTGCATGCAGGAGGCGATAGACGACGGGTCCACAGGCGTTATCCTTTTGGACATCATGCTGGGTTACGGTTCCCATGAGGATATGGCCGGGGCCCTCCTCCCTGCAATTATCCGCCTTCGCGACAAGGCCAGGGAGGAAGGGAGAAAATTATTCTTTGTGGCCACTGTATGCGGGACAAGAAGGGATTTCCAGGGTTATGACAAGGCCGTGGAAACACTGAAGGAAGCAGGGGTCATTGTATGTGAGAATAATAAGCTGGCTGTACATACGGCAATCCGCGCCATCGGTCTGGACTTTGAAGAGCCGGTGAAGGAAATCCGCCCCAAGACAACAGCCCGGATCCAGAAAACGGAAGCATCGGAAAAACTCCTTGAACTTCTGTCACAGAAGCCAAGGGTCATCAATGTGGGCCTTAAGAGCTTTGCTGAGGTCATAGAAGCCTTTGGATGTGACGTGGTCCAGTATGACTGGGCGCCGCCCGCCGGGGGCAACGTGGAACTGATAAAGGTCCTGAATTTCCTGAGAAGCTGCCGGGAAATGAATATTGATGAGGCCAACCGCTCCGTTATCGCCAAAGTGGTTGCCAGCCAGCCTGTCATCAGGGATGTGGTGCCGGCTAAGTCTGTCATCAAAGAATTGAATGAGGGAAAGGTGATTCTCCATGCGGGACCGCCAATCCGGTTTGAGAACATGCCGGACCCGGTACAGGGTTCCTGTGTCGGCGCGGCACTCTTTGAGGGATGGGCCGCTACAGAGGAAGAAGCAAGAAAGATACTTGCATCCGGTGAAGTGACCTTTATTCCCTGCCATCATGTAAAGGCCGTTGGCCCCATGGGAGGCATTACCTCCGCCAACATGCCTGTGTTCGTGGTTGAGAACCAGACTGACGGCAATGAGGCATACTGTACCATGAATGAGGGAATCGGCAAGGTGCTGAGGTTCGGTGCATATTCCAAGGAGGTGGTTGACCGCCTGCTGTGGATGAAGGATGTGCTGGGACCAACCCTTGGAAGGGCCATCCGTTCCATAGGCGGACTGAATGTGAATCCTCTTGTAGCCAAGGCAATCGCCATGGGAGACGAGTTCCACCAGAGGAATATTGCGGCGTCCCTGGCTTTCCTGAAAGAGGTCAGCCCGGTGATTACCAAGATGGATATGGACGAAAAGGACCGCTATGACGTCATCAAATTCCTGGCTGATACAGACCAGTTCTTCCTGAATATCATGATGGCAACAGGTAAGGCCGTCATGGACGCCGCAAGGCAGGTAACCGACGGCACCATTGTCACTGCCATGTGCAGAAACGGCGTGGAATTCGGTATCCGCATAAGCGGCATGGGGGATGAATGGTTCACCGCTCCTGTCAACACGCCCCAGGGACTCTACTTTACAGGTTATGACGGTGAGGACGCCTGCCCGGATATGGGTGACAGCGCCATCACAGAGACCTTCGGCGTAGGCGGTATGGCCATGATCGCGGCTCCGGCCGTTACCAGATTCGTGGGAGCCGGCGGGTACGAGGACGCGCTTCGTACCAGCACGGAGATGACGGAGATCACCATTGACCGGAATCCCAACTTTATCATACCAAACTGGAACTTCCAGGGAACATGCCTTGGGATTGATGCCAGACTGGTGGTGGAAAAGGGTATCACACCAGTCATCAACACGGGAATTGCCCATAAGGTGGCTGGCTACGGACAGATAGGGGCCGGCACCGTACATCCGCCTATTGCATGTTTTGAAAAGGCAATCGCGGCATACGCGAAGAAACTGGGGTTCTCTTTGGACTAAGCTTATGATGTAAGGGAGATGGGGTTATGGATAAAAAAAGAGTAGTAATTGCCCTGGGCGGTAACGCCCTGGGCAAGGATATCGAAGAGCAGAAGCAGGCAGTGGCAAAGACAGCTGAGGTGATTGTTGACCTGGTGCAGCAGGGCATGGACCTGATTATCACCCACGGCAACGGCCCCCAGGTGGGCATGATCCAGAATGCCATGGACCAGCTGGCCTGCAGCTATGAGAATTACAAGGAAACACCGCTGCCGACCTGTGTGGCCATGAGCCAGGGGTATATCGGCATCGACCTGCAAAATGCCATCAAGTATGAGCTGTATAAGAGGAACATGGATGTAAAGGTATCCACGATCCTGTCCCAGGTGGAGGTGGACCCGGAGGACGAGGCATTTAAGAATCCCACAAAACCCATCGGCAGGTTCCTGACCGAGGAAGAAGCAAGGAAAAACATGGAAAACGGGATTCCCTGCATGGAAGACGCGGGAAGGGGTTACCGCATCGTGGTGGCCTCCCCCATGCCCATGAAAATCCGGGAGCTCAAGACCATTGAGACGCTGGTGGACGCCGGCCATATTGTCATTACCTGCGGCGGAGGCGGTATTCCTGTGGTGAATGACAATGGCAGGCTCTCGGGAGTCAACGCCGTCATTGACAAGGACAATGCCAGCAGCCTGCTGGCAGCGGAGCTGGAGGCGGATTACCTGATTATCCTGACCGCTGTGGAAAAGGTAGCCATCAATTTCGGCAGGGAGAACCAGGAATGGCTCAGTGACCTTACAGTAGATAAGGCCAAGGAGTACATTGCCCAGGAGCAGTTTGCCAAGGGGTCCATGCTTCCGAAAATCGAGGCAGCCATCCGTTTCGCACAGTCTGGGGAAGGCAGGCGTACACTTATCACCTTGCTTGACAAGGCGGCGGAAGGAATCGCCGGCAGCACGGGGACAGTAATACATAAGTAATCGGGAGATAAAATATGAACGTACCAACAAATCTGTTTATGTGGATAATGGCATGTCTGCCAATCATTGTCCTGCTGCTGTTAATGATTAAGTTCCAGTGGGGGGCTACGGAAGCAGCCCCCGTGGGGCTGGCCATTACGATTATTACCGGCATTGTATTCTATAAAGCTGATATCAGGTTGCTGGCAGCGGAAAGTGCAAAAGGAATATGGAGCGCTCTTATTATCCTGCTGATTGTATGGACTGCGATTCTTCTGTACCAGGTGGCGGATGAAGCCCGGGCCTTTCTTGTAATCCGCAACGGGATGAGAAAGCTTTTGCCCAATGAACTTTTGATGGTGCTGGCCCTGGGATGGATACTGGAGAGCTTTCTCCAGGGAATTACAGGATTTGGTGTACCGGTGGCAGTGGGAGCTCCCCTGCTCATGGGCATTGGAGTAGTTCCCGTATTCGCGGTCATCATACCTTTATTAGGGCAGGCATGGGGCAATACCTTCGGTACCCTGGCAGCTGCCTGGGATGCCCTGGCCATGTCCACCGGACTTGTGCCCGGTACGCCTGACTATCTGGCGGCTGCCTTTTGGGCAGGTGTGTTCATCTGGATGTGGAATGTGGTGATTGGTCTGGTGATATGCTGGTTCTACGGAAAAGGAAAGGCTGTGAGGAAGGGACTTCCGGCCCTCCTTATCCTGTCCCTGATTCAGGGAGGGGGAGAACTGCTTCTGACCCGGGTCAATACAACCATAGCCTGCTTCCTTCCGGCCTGTCTCTCCCTGGTGGCCCTGATACTGATAGGCAGAATGAAGATGTACAGACAGGAGTGGAGTGTGGAGGACAGCCGGATTATGGACCGTGGTGCCGCGTCAGGCACATCGGAGGAGACGCCGGACGGCATGACGCTGGTACAGGCATTTGTGCCTTATATCCTGCTGACGGTGGTTACCATGGTGGTGTTAGTGGTGCCTCCGGTAAATCGTTTCCTGAACCAGGTGTCCATTGGATTTTCCTTTCCAGAGACTTCCACGGGGTATGGATTCGTCAACCAGGCTACGGAACTGTTTTCGCCGTTGCGGCCCTTTACCCATGCCAGTATGTTCCTGTTTCTGTCATCCATTGCAGGGCTGGTGTATTTCGGCAGGCACGGATGGATTCGTCCGGGAGGCGTAAAGCGTGTGTTTGTCCGTTCCGTAACCATGTCCATGCCGTCGGGAATCGCTATCATCGGTCTGGTCATTATGTCCAAAATCATGGGCGGAACAGGGCAGACCAGTGTGCTGGCGGACGGAATAGCAAGGGTACTTGGTAAGACTTATGTCATATTGGCGCCTCTGGTGGGAATGGTGGGATCGTTCATGACCGGAAGCAATATGTCATCTAATATACTCTTTGGAGAGTTTCAGGTAACCACAGCCAATCTGCTTCATCTGAACCAGGCGCCAATCCTGGGAGCCCAGACAGCGGGAGGCTCTATCGGAAGCGCCATCAGCCCCAGCAATATCATCCTGGGGACTACCACAGCGGGAATCCTGGGAAGCGAGGGACAGGTGCTAAAGAGAATCATACCCTTCACGACCATTATGACGCTGGCAATCGGTATTATCGTATTTTTATCAGTGGCTGTTTCATAACGCGCAGGCAGTGCCGGGGCAGAGGAGGATGACATATGGAGACAGAGAAATTTTTCAAGACAAAAGGGGGCAGGCTCACAGTGGCCTTTGCAGCCATCCTGGCGGCCTTTGCCCTGATACTGACAGGACTTAAGATGCAGGGAGACGGGGCATGCCTGTTGGGATTTATCCTGCTGGTGGCGGCTATGCTGTACTCGCCGTTTAAGGTATATGTATTAGACAGAAAGAAATAAGAGGAAACCCAAGTTGGTTTCTAAAAAAGAATAGAGAGGGTTTACTAATGGTGATTGAGGAGATTACAGGCAGGATTGCCAGGGATTTGGAGCATTTAAAACAGTTTACGGCAACACCGGGAAACGGCTGCACCAGGCTGCCGTTCACAAAAGAGGCCAGGAAGGCCGTAGAGTATTTAAAGGAGCTGATGACGGAGAGCGGACTTGATGTGAGGGAAGACGCTGCCGGCAATGTGATTGGGGTATTAAAGGGTGAGGACTCCGAATTACCCTGTGTCATGATGGGCTCCCACTATGATTCTGTATATAACGGCGGAGACTATGATGGGATAGCAGGCGTCATCTGCGCCATTGAAGTGGCACGTCTCCTTTTAGAAGAAGGAATCAGGCCTAAGAGAGATTTCGTGGTGGTTGGATTCTGTGACGAAGAGGGAACACGGTTTGGAACCGGCTATTTTGGTTCGGGAGCCATCCTTGGCCACAGGGATGTGGACTATATGAAGAAATTCCGTGACAAAGACGGTATATCCATCTATGAGGCCATGAAGGAATACGGCATGGATCCGGAGCGGATCAAAGAAGCTGTCTGGGAAGACGGAAAAATCGGCTGCTTCCTGGAGGCGCATATCGAGCAGGGACCGGTCCTGGATACGGAAGGCACAGAGCTTGGACTGGTAGACTGTATCGTAGGCATTCAGCGCTACATGGTGACGGTGCACGGAAGGGCCGACCATGCAGGAACCACACCCATGGATATGAGGATGGACCCGGTGGACGCGGCGGCAAAGGTTATCTCAAGAATTGCTGACTGGGCCAGGGAAAAAGCGGACGGAACCGTTGCTACGGTGGGATATGTGAACACCATACCGGGCGGGATGAACATTGTGGCGGATACAGCGGAGTTCACAGTGGATATCCGCTCCAGAAATAACGACAATATAAATGATATTACAAACAGGATCAGAAAGGCTCTTGAACGGGCGGTTGGTGAGTATGGCGGCAGTTTTGACATGGAGAACAAACTGACCATAACTCCTGTGGAGCTTTCAGGGGAAATGCTGGATATCATGGAGAAAGAATGCGGGGAGCGGGGCTACAGCTGCAAGAGGATGTTAAGCGGCGCAGGCCATGATGCCCTGGAAATCGGCCAGGTACTTCCCACAGTCATGCTGTTTGTGCCGAGCAAGGACGGACGGAGCCATTGCCCGGTTGAGTTCACCAAGTACAGCGACCTGGCCAAAGCGGCAGTGGTTATGGAGAAGCTGGCAAAAGAAAAGGTCATGAAATAGCATATAAATAGCAAAAGGACACAGACGTGATATTTTATTATACGTCTGTGTCTGTTTGTGCTATAATTAGGAGGTAGTGTTGGCAGGACAAATGATGGCGGTGAGGAAAAAGATGGGATTAACAGTAAGAGAACTTCTTTTGGCAGAGGAAATGAAGGATATCAAGGTACTTGCAGGCGACAGGGGACTGGACAAGGAAATTAAGGGTGTGACAATCATTGAGGCGCCGGACATCGTAAAGTTTATTGACGGCGGGGAGGTACTTCTGACAGGTCTGTACGCTTTCAGATCCTGTACGGTAGATGAATTCCGCACGTATATTAACGAGCTGAGCAGAAAGAGTGTCAGTGCCCTTGTGTTAAAGCGGGGCAGGAAGGTGGAGAATGCGGACACCAAGATTGAACTGCTGTTCGCGTTTGCCCAGGAACATAACATTCCGGTTCTGGAGGTGCCGTTCGAGGTTTCCTTCCGGGATGTCATGAGTCTGATCATGGAACGGCTTTTTAACGAGGAGGTTACCAGGCTTAAGTATTTTAAGACAACCCACGACAATTTCGCAGCCCTTGCCATAGCTCCTGATTCCACAGGAAAAGGTGTGGATGAGATACTGGATGTGCTCTCCAAGCTGATCCGCAACCCGGTAGCCGTATACAACCAGAACCTGACCTGCCTGGCGGCTACGGACCAGGCGCCAAGGGAGTTCGCCGTCAGCAGGGACGCGGTGCCGTTTGATCCGGGCACTTATTCCAATTACACCTATATGAGGCAGAAGGGAGAGGTCCCCCAGTGCCTGATCCAGGTGAAGATGAGTTTCCGGGAGAAGATATACCTGGTGGTGACAGAGTTAAACCAGCCCTTTGGGACCATGGACTGCATAGCTGCAGAGAGCGCCATTACGGCCCTGCGCTTTGAGTTTTCCAGACAGTACGCGGTTACGGAGCTGGAGAAGAAGTTCCAGAATGATATTATACACAATATTCTCAATGGAAAAATCCATTCCATGGGAGAACTCCAGAAGAATACCAGCCTGCTGGGGGTCGACATCAACGGCAGCTACCGTGTGATTGTATTCGGCATGACAAATGAAAGCATGGCCAGGGGAGACTTTAAGGCAAAGGTAAAAGATATTGATGTCTTAAGCGATTTAATCCGAAGCCGTATATCCAAAGCCAAAATACATAACGATCTCGATAAAATCGTGGTGATACAGGAGGTGGAAAGGGAACAGACCCAGGAGGAATACCGCAAAAGCATCAAAAAGATAGCGGAACAGGTTCAGGCGGACGTGGCCAGATATAACAAGTATCTTAAAATCAAAGCGGGAGCAGGCAGAGTGGTGGACGGCATCATCAATCTTCCGGAGAGCTTTAAAGAAGCCAACGAGGCGTTCATGTTCGTGGATGTGGCGGGAGAGACGCCGGAGGACGGAGGCCCCCAGGTTATGCTGTTTGCGGACCTGGGCATATTTAAGCTGCTGTGCCAGTTAAGCGACCCTTCCATGCTGTTGGAGTATGTGCCGGAAGGGCTTCAGAAGCTTTATAACTATAAGAAACCCCAGAGGGATGATCTGATTACGACCCTGAGGGCGTATCTGGACCGGAATCTGAACCTTTCCAAGACGGCCCAGGATCTTTATGTTCACTATAAGACAGCGGTTTACCGCATTGAAAAAATAGAGAAGCTGACCGGGATTGATTTTGACAATGCCAACGAGGTGCTGGCGGTGCGGATTGGGCTGGTAGTGTATAAGATGATAGAGAATTACAACAAGGATTTTATATAGCAGCAGGGGTTTGTGGCTGTGAGAATTCAGCCTATAATATACCATAGAGAGATAGTTTATCCAGACTAGATAAATTATCTCTCCATTTTTATCAGTTTGCTCCGATGCAATCTGTTAAAATATTATCTATAATGTGCAATATAGATAAGAAGTTCAGGAAAGAAATAAACGGTGTGTGCAAGATTGACAACGAATAGAAGCGAGGAGGGGTTAAATGGATATCAATTTAGACAGGGTTCTCGGACGGCTGGAAGAGCTGTACCAATGCGGAGCCCAGGAAGACGGAACATTCACCCGCATGGCATATTCGCCGGAGGACAGGAAGGGACGGGAGATCTTCATGGACTATTTCCGGAAGCTGGGAATAGAACCTGAGATGGATGCTGCCGGAAACCTGATTGCCAGACTGGAGGGAGAGGATAAAACACTGCCTGCCATCATGACAGGCTCCCATCTGGACACGGTGCCGGACGGCGGAAGGTATGACGGGGCGCTGGGCTGCGTAGCCGGCCTGGAGGTCTGCCAGACACTGATTGAGAGCGGCAGAAAGCTGCGCCATCCGCTGGAGATTGTGGTATTCACGGATGAGGAGGGCTTCCGGTTCGGAAGCGGAATGTTGGGAAGCGGAGCCATGTGCGGACAGGACCTTCATGTCAGCGAGGAGGACCAGGATATGTACGGACAGGCCAGAGGGGATGTGCTTAAGGCCTGCGGATTAAAGGTGGCTGACCTGGGCAATGCCAGACGGTCCAAAGACTCGGTGCACTGTTTCCTGGAACTGCATGTGGAACAGGGGGCGTCCCTTCACAAGAAGCAGATTCCCGTAGGTGTGGTGACATCCATTGCAGGAGTGAGCCGGTTTGAAATCAAGATTACGGGAGAGGCCAACCATGCCGGGAGCACGGTGATGGAGGACAGAAAGGACGCGCTGGTGGCTGCGGCCAGATTCGTGGCCCGGGTTCCGGAAATCGTAGCTGCTTACGGTAATCCGTTTACAGTGGCAACCGTGGGAACCATGAAGGTGGTGCCCAACTCAGTGAATGTGATTCCGGGAGAGGCGTTCTTCCACCTGGAGATACGCGACCAGGATGAGAAAGTGATGGAAACCATAGAACAGAAGCTGAGAGAGTGCCTTGGGGAAATCTGTGAGGCGATGGGGGAAGAATACAGCTTTAACCGGTTCTCCTACCATGAGCCGGCGCCCATGACCGAATGGGTGAAGGATGCCATTGAAGCCTCTGTTAAAGAACTGGATATTCCTTACACGAAAGTCCCAAGCGGGGCCTTCCACGATTCGCTGCTCATGACAACGGTCTTTCCCACAGGCATGATATTTGTGCCAAGCGTGGGGGGAATCAGCCATTCCAGATATGAATTTACAGAGGGACGGGATATCGGACAGGGGTGCAGGGTGCTGCTGGAAACAGTCCTTCGTGTAGATGATATATAAAACTTGTGATAAAAAATAAAAATGTGAAAGGCAGGTAAAGTTATGGAAAAGAAAAGAATTGGTATTATTGGCGGAGGTATTTCCGGAACATGTCTCGGATATCATCTGAGTCTTTATGACAATGCAGAGGTTATTGTGTTTGAGAAGGATACCATCGGCGGAGCTTCCACAGCAAAGTCCGCTGGAACCGTATGTCTCTTTGACGATTCCTTAAGAAACAGATATTGGGACGTAAGGCTGTATGGCTTTGAGTCATATTTAAAGATGGAAGCAGAGGAAAAGGGTTCCGCCGGATTTGATAAAACAGGTACTCTGGTGGTCGCAACAGATGAGAAGGTAGAGGCCACCATTAAGACAGGCATCGCCCTGGCAAAGGCAGCCGGTTATACAGGCGAGTACATAACGGACAAGGACAGAATCAAGGAAATCCTTCCTGACATCTCCACAGACAATATACTGGGCGCAGGCTACACACAGGATGACGGATACTTTGACGGAACCATGATCTCCAACACCTATGCAAAGAAGATGCAGAAAAACGGCGGCGTTATCAAGACCGGTGTAAAGGTGACGGAAGTTCTGAAAGAGGGCAATAAAATAAAAGGCCTTAAGACAGACGACGGACAGGATTATGAATTTGACTATGTTGTGGACTGTACCGGCCCATGGAGCAAATTTACCGGCGAGATGGTAGGCATGGACGTGCCGATCTGGCATACAAAGGCAGAAGCCTTCTTCTTATGCCCTCCAGGCAAGAAATTAGGCTATACCTTCCCTGTGCTTAAATACCCGGCCTTCTACGCCCTGCGCGCAGGAGACAACATCTTTATCTGCAAGTCCCATCTTTCCATGGATTTAAGCAATCCTATGCACGCAGGCCAGTGGGATCCGGACAAACTTCCGGCCACAGGCGGAACCGATGATTACTTCATTGACTTCCTGTTAGATCAGTTAGAGTGCAGGGTACCGGGAATCGTGGACAGCGGACTGGTATCATCCTGGCTTTCATACCGTGCGGAGCCAAAGGATTTCCTTCCGATTCTGGGAGAGACACCGGTGGAGGGCTATATCCTGGCAACCGGTTACGGCGGGAACGGCGTTATCGAGGCACCTGCTGCCAGCAGGGACCTTGCAAAATTCATCATGCGCGGAGAAAAGACACCGTTATTGGAAGACTGGGCGTTTGAGCGTCTGTTAAAATAAGAAAGCGGCGGAGAGGAGAAAAGATGGATATAGCGGTTCTTATAAAACAGGTTCCTGTTTCCAACGATGTTTCCGTTGACCCCGAAACCCATGCGCTGATTCGTTCCGGTTCAGAAGGAATGATAAACCCTGCGGACCTGAATGCCATAGAGACCGCCATGGTCTTAAAGGAGCAGACCGGCGCAAAGGTGGCCGTATTCACCATGGGCCCCCCTGACTCGGAGAAGGCATTAAGGGACGCCCTGGCCCTGGGATGTGATGAGAGTTGTCTCATCACGGACCGGTGCTTTGCGGGAGGAGATACCATTGCCACAGCCAAGGTGCTGGCAAAAAGCATTGAGAAATACGGGAAATTCGACCTGATTTTAAGCGGCGCATTGTCCGCTGACGGCGCCACCGGACAGGTGGGAGCCATGGTGGCGGAATACATGGGTATCCCCCATGTGGCTGAAATACAGGGGCTCTCATACGATGAGGGTGACAAGGACTGTATCACGGCTGTGAAAAAGTACCAGGGCATGGAGTGGAAGATTAAGGCAGCCCTGCCGGCGTTAATGAGCGTGTGCTTCGGAAGCAATGAACCGCGTCTGGCAACCCTGCGCTCCAAGAGGGCCGCCAAGAACAAGTCTCTGGAGGTATATACCAATGCGGACCTTAAGATGGCGGCGGATGAGATTGGCCTTCCGGGCTCTCCCACAATGGTGACGGATTCTTTTCAGCCTGAGAGCACCAGGAGAGCTTGGATGCTTGCGGGCACTCCGGAGGAACTGGCAGCCAGGCTCAGGGAACTGATTGACATCGAGAAAGGAAAGGAATAGATGGCGAACGGAATTTGTGTTTTTGCAGAAAATTATGATGGGAAGTTAGAACCCGTTGTGGCAGAACTGGTCCGCGCGGCTCATTGTATCAAAGAGACCACCGGTGAGAAGATACAGGCCGCCGTCCTGGCTGAGGACTGCGGGAATCTGGCGGCCCAGCTGGAACAGCTTGGGTTTGACGAGATATATGCCGTGGAGACAGACAAAAACTGCCTGTTCCAGGACGATGCGGTAAGCCGGGCAATGGCGGAAATGCTGAAACGTATGGATCCGTCCAGTGTTCTGATTCCGGCTACTCCCACGGGACGCTCTGTTTTTTCCAGAGTGGCTGCCCGCCTTGGCTGCGGAATGACTGCGGACTGTACGGAATTAGCCGTGGATACCAGGGAGGACGGGACCTTTTTCATCAAGCAGAATAAACCTTCTTTTGGAGAAAACGTATTTGTCACCATTGTAACAAAGGAAGGGGTATATCCACAGATGATGACGGTAAGGCCAGGGGTGTACACCCCCTGTGAGGTCCGGGAGGGCAGAAGGGCAGATGTTACATATTACAAGGATATCACCCTTCCTGAATCCGGGATTCAGGTGATGTCAAGCGCCCCTGCAATGAATGATACGGACAGTATCCTTGCGGCGGAGGTTGTGGTAGTCGGCGGACGCGGCGCTGAGAGCGGGGAAAACTTTACACTCTTAAAAGCGTTTGCCGAAAAGCTGGAAGCTGCAATCGGAGGCACCAGGCCTCTGGCAGACACCGGATTTATACCGTTTGAGCATCAGATTGGACAGACCGGGTTTACGATACGGCCAAAGGTATGCATTTCCCTGGGCGTATCCGGCGCCATCCAGCACACGGAGGGCATTAAGGATACCAAGCTCTTTGTGGCAATCAACCAGGATGAAAGCGCGCCGATCTTTAATATCGCGGATTACGGTATGACCTGCGATATGAAGGATGTGCTGGAAGCGTATCTGAAACTGTAAGCCGGCATCATATGGATGCAGCAGCAGAAAGGAAGAAGACCATGGATTTATTAGAGATTATGAGAAGAAGGCGCAGCATCAGGAACTACAGCGGTGAGGAGATTCCGGAGGAAAGTCTTACGAAAGTGCTTCAGGCAGGCCTTTTGTCGGCGTCGGGAAAGGCAAAACGCCCGTGGGAGTTTATCGTGGTGCGCCAGAGAAAGACCTTGGATGATCTCTCCGGATGCAGGGCGGGAGGCGTGAAAATGCTGAAGGAAGCACAGTGCGCTATCGTTGTCATTGGCGACGAAAAGGAGCAGGACGTGTGGATTGAGGACTGTTCCGTTGCCATGGCAAACATGCATCTGATGGCATCCAGCCTGGGGATCGGCAGCTGCTGGGTCCAGGGCAGGCTCAGGAACGCGGATGAGATAACCACGGAGGAATATGTAAGGGAACGCCTGGGATTTCCGGAAAATTATAAGCTGGAAGCCATCCTTACCCTTGGAATGCCGGATGCAGAGGCGCCTGCCCATCAATTGGATGAGCTGCCCATGGAAAAGATAAAGTGGGAGAGATATTAGAAATAAATAAGATGATGCTGTCAGATTAAAAACAGACAGAAGGAAAAGGCCGCCGGATCAGTTTGAGTCCGGCGGCCTTTTCCGAGTCTTGTAATATCCCCCGGAATGTTGTATATTGTTAATACAATGCCTGAAACAGCCCGACAAAGGCGCACATGGGAGGAATGTATGGAGGATAAGGGAAAAAAAGCCGCCAGACGCACAGCGGATGTAACATGGGACAAAAGCGCGGTGAAGGACAGGAAAGCCTTAAGACCGGCCAGTATTGATCACCTGGCCCTGCCCGGCACCATTCACCTGGTACCCATGGACTGCATAGGAGAATATGAGGTCAGGCCAGGATTCTATGAGATAAACGGAGCCACCGCCATACCGGGGGGAGTCAATTTTACGGTGTATTCCCATGGAGCCACTGCCATTGAGCTGCTCCTGTTTAGGCGGACAGAGGAGGAGCCCTATGCGGTTCTTCCCTTTCCAAAGCATTACCGCATCGGCAATGTGTACTCCATGATTGTGTTCAAGCTGAACATCGGCGAATTTGAGTATGCGTACCGGGTGGACGGCCCCTATGAACCGGAAAAGGGGCTTATATTTGATAAGAACAAGTATCTGCTGGACCCCTATGCCAAGGCGGTTACCGGACAGAGCCGGTGGGGGGACCCGCTGCCGGGATGCCAGCACTATAAGGCCAGGGTGGTCAAGGATGACTTTGACTGGGCGGATATGGCCCAGCCCCTGACCCCCATGGAGGATTTAATCATTTATGAACTTCATGTAAGGGGATTTACCATGCACGGCTCCTCGGCCGTACTTCATCCCGGAACCTTTGATGGATTGGTGGAAAAGCTTCCCTATCTGCTGGAGCTGGGCGTGAACGTGGTGGAGCTGATGCCCATATTTGAATTCGACGAGATGCAGGATTACCGGGAGGTGGATGGCCGGAAGCTTTATAATTACTGGGGATACAACACCGTAAGCTTCTTTGCGCCCAACACCAGCTACACTGCCAGCACGGAGTACAACCGAGAGGGCAATGAACTTAAGAACCTGATACGGGTGTTCAACCAGCATGGGATTGAGGTCTACCTGGATGTGGTATTCAACCATACGGCGGAAGGAAATGAAAACGGGCCCTTCTTTTCTTTTAAAGGATTTGATAACAATATATACTATCTGCTGACTCCGGAGGGATACTACTACAATTTCAGCGGCTGCGGCAATGCCTTAAACTGCAATCACCCCATTGTCCAGCAGATGATTCTCAACTGCCTCCGTTATTGGGTTACGGCCTACCGGATTGACGGGTTCCGCTTTGATCTGGCCTCCATCATGGCGCGCAACGAGGACGGCGCGCCCATGAGCAAGCCTCCCCTGCTTCAGAGTCTTGCCTTTGACCCCATTCTGGGCGATGTCAAGCTCATAGCCGAGGCGTGGGACGCGGACGGCCTTTATCAGGTGGGGACTTTCCCGTCCTGGAACCGTTGGGCAGAGTGGAACGGCAGGTACAGGGACGACATGCGCCGCCATATCAAGGGAGAACAAGGCATGGCACAGGCGGCGGCCCTGCGAATCGCCGGCTCCAGGGATATATATGCGGACCACGACAGGAAGAACGCATCCGTGAATTTCATTACCTGCCATGACGGCTTTACCCTTTACGACCTGTTTTCCTACAATGTAAAGCACAATGAGCCAAACGGATGGAACAATACGGACGGCGCCAATGACAACAACAGCTGGAACTGCGGCGCGGAGGGGGAGACAGACGATCCTCAGGTGGAAGCCCTGAGGCGGCGCATGGTGCGCAATGCCTGCGCCCTCCTCATGTGCAGCAGGGGAATACCCATGTTTCTGGCGGGAGATGAGTTCTGCAACACCCAGTTCGGCAATAACAATGCCTATTGCCAGGACAATGAGATTTCCTGGCTGGATTGGGAGCGGCTGGGGCAGTATAAGGATATATTTTGTTTCTTCCAATATATGATACGGTTTCGCAAGACACACCGACTGGTACGCGCCAATGTGAGTGACGGGGCCTGCGGCTTCCCGGATGTGAGCTTTCACGGAGTGAAGCCCTGGTGCGGCTCCTTTGCGGAGTATGAGCGCTATGTGGGCGTCATGTTTGCCGGCCAGGAGGAGGGGGAAGGGCCCCGGACCGTGTACATTGCATCCAATGCGTATTGGGAACCTCTTGATGTAAAGCTGCCGGTCCTTCCGGATGGAATGGAATGGGAGCTGGCGGCAGATACGTGGGAGAATGTGCCTTGTCCGGGCCCCCTGGGGGGAAATGAATTTAGGATTCGTCCAAGGACCGTGATGGTGATGGTGGGAAAATAAAGTTGTTTTTTCCCGCCGCCCGGGTCCTGTCACGGTTCCGGTCCCGGTTTCTTAAGCCAAATTCCAGTTTCTTACAAAATCATAAAAATTGATTTATAGTGTCGCAAATCTGAAAAAGTTGTGGTATACTAAATTGATATGTTATGAAAAAGCCTAAGAGGTACCTGTATGCTGAACGAAGAAAAGGTCAGATATATGACTGGGCTGGCCATATTTGAAAAGAATGAGGGCAGGAAGATATTTCCCATCAACCGTTATTTTAAAAAGGATTATGTCGGCGGACAGATGTTCCGCTCCTTTTTCGGTTATACCTTCTGCTATCTGTTGATGCTTCTTCTGTGGATCCTTTACAAGCTGGACGTGCTGTTGGGCGGCATGGGCATAGAAGAATTGCTTAAGTGCGGCAAGAACTGGGGCATCCTTTATGTGGGGGGACTGGCATTTTACCTGTTTGTGACCTGGAGCGTATATTCCAGAAGGTACGACTACGCGTCCCGTTCCCAGACCATGTATGCCTCCAGACTGAGACACCTGGTCAAGAAGTATGACAACAAAGACAGGACCGACAGGACCAAGGACAACAGAGGAGGAAGGGTTCGATGACAAGTCTTCTGCTATGGAAAGAACATCTGAAAGGATTTTACAACCGCTACAGTTATGGAATACAGCCGGTGGTGCGCTTCCTGTTTGCGCTCTGTACCGTGGTAAGCCTTAATACGAATATCGGATATATGGCAAAGCTTAAAAGTCCTTTGGTCATCCTTCCGGTCTGTCTGGTCAGCGCATTCCTGCCCTACGGCGCCATCGTGTTCCTGGCGGGCTGCCTGATGATTGCCCATGTATATGCGGTTTCCCTGGAGATGGCCCTGATTGCCATTGTGCTGATACTGACCATTGCCATACTCTACTACGGATTCAAGCCCGGGGACAGTTATCTGATGGTCCTGACACCCCTTGCCTTCCTGTTTAAGATTCCCTATGTGGTTCCTTTGCTGGTAGGGCTGGGAGGAAGTCTGGCTTCCGTGATTCCCGTTGGTTGCGGTGTGTTCCTGTACTACCTGCTCATATATGTGAAGCAGAATGCGGGCATCCTGGCTGCCAGCGACGGCTCAGTGGATATTGTACAGAAATACAGCCAGATTCTTAAATCCATGCTCTTTAACCAGACCATGATGGTCATGATTGCCACCTGCGCGGTGGGCATCATCGTGGTTTATCTTATACGCAGGCTGTCCATGGATTACGCATGGGTGGTCGCCATTGTGGCAGGATCCGTGGCGGAGCTGCTGGCCATATTTGTGGGGGATTTTGTGTTTGGGGTATCTGTTTCCGTGGGACCGATGATTCTGGGACTTGTTTTATCGGCAGCTATAGCGGCAGTGTTCAATTTTTTTGTCCTGTCCGTGGATTATACCCGGACCGAATATGTGCAGTTCGAGGACGATGATTATTATTATTATGTGAAGGCGGTGCCCAAGATGACCGTGAGCACCCCGGATGTGAAGGTACAGAAAATCAGTACCCATAAACGCGGCACAAGGGAGAGAAATTCTTATTAATGAAGAAAAGTGAACGTAAGGAGGTGAGAGTATGGCGGAAATACTGGTAAAAGTGACATCCTGGCTGTCGCTGCTGCCAAGGATATCAGTGGGAAATATTCTGGAAATCGTGATTATTTCCTTTCTGGTCTATGAACTTCTGGTGTGGATTAAGAACACCAGGGCTTGGAACCTGTTAAAGGGACTTCTGGTTATCCTGGTGTTTGTGCTGTTTGCCGCCGTGCTTCATCTGACCACCATATTGTGGATTCTGGAGAATACCACAACCATTGCGGTGACGGCCCTTCTGGTTATCTTCCAGCCTGAGCTTCGCAAGGCCCTGGAACAGCTGGGAAGCCGCAATTACATGTCCTATATCTTTTCCTTTGACGAGGGCAAGGATAACCAGGGATTTAACGACAAGACCATCAACGAGCTGGTCAGGGCCACCTTTGAGATGGCCAAAGTAAAGACAGGCGCCCTGATGGTGATTGAGCGGGGATCTTCCCTGAAGGAGATAGAGAGGACGGGAATCGAAATCAACGGCCTGGTGACCAGCCAGCTGCTGATTAATATTTTTGAACACAACACACCTCTTCACGACGGCGCAGTGGTTATCAGGGGCAACCGCATTACAGCGGCAACCTGTTATCTGCCGCTGACCGATAACATGAGCATCAGCAAGGCCCTGGGCACGCGCCACAGGGCGGCTGTAGGTGTAAGTGAATCCACGGACAGTATCACCATCGTGGTGTCGGAGGAAACCGGAAGGGTATCGGTAGCAGAAGGAGGAGTGTTGTCCAGGATACCAGATGCAGAAAGCCTCAAAAAGGTACTTTCCAACGTGAAAGAGGAGACTGTTTCATTGAACCGATTGAAAATATGGAAGGGAAGGCTGAAGAATGGAAAAAAAGCTGTCTAATAATCTTGGGCTTAAAGTACTTTCTGTCTTCCTGGCATTTTTTGTTTGGCTGGCAGTGGTGAACATCAATAACCCGGAGGACTCGGATTCAAAGGAGGTGCCGCTGGATATTGTCAATGAAGGAATCCTGACGTCCAACGGCAAGACATATGAGCTGCTGACGGATAAGGATACCGTTACAGTCAGCTACCGTGTAAGGACTCTGGATAAGGCGGGCATCAGCGCCTCGGATTTCAGGGCCTATATAGATTTGGCTGATATATATGAACCCACGGGCGCAGTGCCGGTGAAGATAGAGGTTAAGAACAACAGACGTCTTTTGGACACTCCGGTGGCAAAGCCGGGAGTTATCCGCGTCAAGACAGAGGATCTGCAGCGCAAGTCCTTTGAGATTAGGGCCAAGGTCATAGGGGAAGCTGCCGAAGGATACGATAAGGGAACACCTTCTGTTTCACCGAATTATATAAATGTCAGCGGTCCCATGTCCGTGGTGGGGCAGATCAGCGCGGTGGGAATTGTGATCAATGTGGACGGCGCTGACTCCAACCTGTCAGACAGCGCTCCTGTGGTGTGCTTTGACGCCAATGAAAATGAGATACCCACTGACGAGCGCATCACATTCAGCCGCTCCAGTGTGGATTATACCATGCCGATTCTCAAGCGCAAGAGCCTGGTGCTGAACTTTGAGCCGGAGGGCAGGGTGGCAGACGGATACCGGTATACTGGGATAGAGAGCAGCCGTCCTTCTGTGGCTGTCAACGGACTGAAATCCGATTTGGCCAATATTAATTCCATTACCATTCCTAGCTCTGAGCTGAATATGGACGGAGCCACAGGGGATAAGGAAGTCACCCTCGATATCAGCCAGTATCTGCCGGAGGGAGTTTACCTTTCGGACGAGTCATCCAAAGAGGTGAGGGTTGTCATCAAGGTGGAAGCTTTGGAGAGCAGGACATTTGAGCTTAAGACCAGCCAGATTAAGCGGGTGGGAGCCCACAGCGATTATGAATATCAGTATGACAGGGATTCTGTGAACGTAGTCATAAGAGGTCTGAAGGAAGATCTGGACCAGCTTTCGGCTGCCGTCCTGGGCGCTGAGATGGATGTGGAGGATATGGTGCCGGGAGAGAACAGCGGGGAGATTAAGTTCCAGCTGGGCGATGCCTATGAACTGGTGAGCTACGACCATATCCAGGTGACAGTGACAGAAAAAGGACCGTCGGCTGACAGTACAACGGCCAGCACGGATGAGGGCCAGGAGGGGACAGAAAGTGAGACATCAGAAGGACCTGTCAGCGCGTCTAAGGCAGAGACCGGTCAGTAACAAAAAGCAAGGAGAGAGGTATCATGGTAAGCAAAACAACTGTAATCAAGAATCCGTCCGGTCTGCACCTGCGGCCGGCGGGAGTCCTCTGCAAGGAGGCACTGCGTTATAAATCAAAAATATCCTTCAAGGTGCGCACCACCACGGCCAATGCCAAGAGTGTATTAAGCGTCCTTGGAGCTTGCGTGAAATCTGGAGACGAAATCGAATTCGTCTGTGAGGGGCCGGATGAGAAGGAAGCACTGGAAGCCATGGTTGGTATCGTGGAGGCCGGGTTAGGCGAGTAGATTGACGGCAACCAAAGGTTGTGAGTATAAATGAATTTTAATAAGGAGGTACAAGATGAGGTACAAGGGAACAAGCGCTTCTGCAGGAATTGGAATTGGAAAAGCGGTGATTGTGGAGGAGATCCGGCTGGTGATTGCCATGCAGGCGGTTACCGATGTGGAAGAGGAGGTGCAGCGTTTTAAGGGAGCGCTGGACGAGACCATAAAGGCCACAGAGAAGCTGGCAGAGGACCTGGCAACCAGGGTGGGCGAGAAGGAAGCGGAAATCATGCAGGGACATATGATGCTTCTGGCAGACCCCATGCTGACAGGGGAGATTGAGAACTCTATCAGAAATGACAGCGTAAACAGTGAATATGCCATTGAGAATGTGTGCAACATGTATGCGGATATGTTTGCCTCCATGGGAGACGAACTGATGCAGCAGAGAGCCACGGACATGCGCGACATCAAGACCCGTATGCAGCAGATGCTTATGGGAATCCAGTCTGTGGACATCTCCTCCCTGCCCGAAGGCAGCATCATAGTGGCAAAGGATCTGACCCCGTCCATGACCGCGGGAATCAATCCCGCCAATGTAACCGGTATTGTCACGGAGCTGGGCGGCAAGACCTCCCACAGCGCAATCCTGGCTAGGGCTCTGGAGATTCCGGCTGTGGTGGCTGTCACAGGCTTTATGGACGGCGTCAAGGACGGGGACCAGGTGGTGCTGGACGGCAGCACCGGCGAAGTGTATGTGAACCCGGACCAGGCTGTGACGGCTGATTACGAGGAGAAGAGAAAACAGTTCCTGGTGGAAAAGAAGGAGCTGGAGAAGTATATCGGCAAGCCTTCTGTCACAAAGGACGGCGTGCAGGTGGAAATCGTGGCTAACATTGGAAAGCCCGAGGACGTGGACAAGGTGCTCCAGTATGACGGAGAGGGCATCGGATTGTTCCGCACCGAGTTTTTGTTTATGGACAGAAACGCCATGCCTACAGAGGAAGAGCAGTTCGAGGCATATAAGAAGGTGGCAGCCGCCATGAACGGAAAGCCGGTTATCATCCGTACCCTGGATATCGGAGGCGACAAGGAGATTCCATACATGGGCCTGGAGAAGGACGAGAATCCATTTCTGGGCTACCGGGCAATCCGTTTCTGTCTGGACCGCAGGGAGGATGTGTATAAGCCGCAGCTGAGGGCGCTTTTAAGGGCAAGCGCATTCGGCAACATCCGTATTATGGTTCCGTTAGTAACATGCATTGAAGAGTACCGTCAGGCAAAGGCACTGGTGGAGGAAATCAAGAAGGAACTGGATGAAAAGGGCATTGCATACAACAAGGACATCCAGGTGGGCATTATGGTGGAGACAGCAGCAGCTTCCCTGATTGCAGATATCTTTGCAAAGGAAGCGGACTTCTTCAGCATCGGAACCAATGATTTGACCCAGTATACCATGTCTGTTGACAGGGGCAATAAAAAGGTATCCTATCTTTATTCCACCTTTAATCCGGCTGTGCTCAGAAGTATTAAGCATATCATTGCCTGCGGCCGTGAGGCGGGCATTATGGTAGGCATGTGCGGCGAGGCTGCAAGCGACCCCATGATGATTCCGCTGCTTCTGGCATTTGGACTCAATGAATTCAGCATGAGCGCATCCGCCATTCTGAAAGCCAGGAAGATGGTTACCCAGTACAGTGTGGAGGAGCTTCAGGCAGTGGCTGACAAGGCCATGAGCTTTGCCACAGCAGCAGAAACAGAACAATACATGAGAGATTTTGTGGAGAAGGTTACAGATTAATGGCAGTTTATCTGGTTTGTTATATCATAAGCTTCATATTGGCCCGGCAGCATTTTTATATGCTGTCTGGGCTGGTTTTAATTACAGCAGCCTTGTGGCTGTATATAAAGGATTACAGGGAGACGGGCAACCTGATTCACCTGCGGGGGCTTTTCTGCCTCTTTTTTGTGGGCGGGCAGGGAATATCCTGCTTTAAGCTCAGCCGCCTTCAGACGGATTGGGACCTCCGGACATGGGTCTGCCTGGGACTGGCGGTGCTCACCTTCTGGATTGTGTTTGAGGTGCTGCACAGGATATATGATGGATGGAGCGCGGCGGACATGCAGTCCGTATACCGTTTTTATGCCTCGGCTGAATCTCCGCTGCAGGCAAAGCGGCTGCTTCATTCCATGGCGGCGCTGGTGGTCATATCCTTTCTCGCTTTTTTCTTTGAGGCGTGGAAGCTGGGCTTTGTGCCGCTGTTCTCATACGGTGTGCCCCATGCCTATTCCTATTTCCATGTCAGCGGTGTCCATTATTTTACGGTTTCCTGCGTGCTGGTGCCCAGTCTGTTCGTGGTGTACAGCCTTATGATATCCCGCAGGGGAAGAGGGCTGACCAGAGATCAGGGATTCTGGCTGGGACTGCTTATGGTGGTGCTGTCCCTGGCCGTGCCGGTGCTTTGCGTGTCCAGGTTCCAGCTGATTCTGGCCGTGGGCATGGCCGCATTTACCTATATTTCCATGAGCGGCACCTTCAGCCTGGTCTATGTGGGCGTGCTGATGGCCTGTATGATTCCGGCCTATCTGCTCTTAACGGTTATGCGCAGCCACAGCGTGGAATACCTGAACGGCATTTTTGAGATGAAGAACAGCCATATGCCAATATTCATCACACAGCCCTATATGTATATTGCCAATAACTACGATAATTTTAACTGTCTGGTGGAGCAGCTGGAATCCCACAGCCTTGGGCTTCGCATGCTGTTTCCGGTGTGGGCTCTTACGGGACTTAAATTCCTGTTCCCGGTCCTGGTAAGCTTTCCTCTCTTTGTGACAAAGAAGGAGCTGACCACCCTTACCCTGTTCTATGACGCCTACTATGATTTCGGCATTTTCGGAATGGTGCTTTTGGGCGCGCTCCTGGGAGCAGCATGTTACTTTCTGGTAAGGCGCAGGCGGAAGATGTCATGTCCGGCAGGCCATGTAATCTATGCCCAGATTGCCATGTACATGATGCTGTCATTTTTCACCACATGGTTTTCCAATCCTGCCACCTGGTTTTATCTGGCTGTTACAGGTATTATTTACATGTATGTCAAGTCATGACAAGGGCTGTGTTGGGAATTCTGACAACAGGGGTGGGGGCAAATATAAAAATTATATAAAATATTGTTGACTTTTATCTTAAGATTTGCTATGATGCTGTTAGTGAAGTAAATCTTTGGAAGTTATAATTAAATAATTAATAAGGATTGTTACTGTTCGGCAGGCAAAACCAAGTTTGTTAAGGGGATGATGTGTACCCGTGCGTATGCGCACATGGGTCTCTTTAACAAAGTTGGTTTTTTTGTTTTCATCAGGAGCAATTATGAAAATAGCTAAAATAATCAATAATAATGTAGTGAGCACCTGCGATGAAGAGGGCAGGGAGATCATCGTCATGGGAAGAGGCGTCGGCTTCAAAGCAAAGGAAGGCAATACCATTGACGAGGAAAAGGTGGAGAAGATATTCCGCCTGGAGAGTCAGAACACCATGGATAAGTTCAAGGAACTGCTGGAGAACCTTCCCATGGAGCATGTACAGATATCGGCAGAAATCATTGGTTATGCCAAAGAGGTTCTTAACCGGCCTATTAACCCAAATGTGTATATCACCCTTACGGATCATATAAACTTTGCACTGGAGCGGTACAAACAGAAGATGATGTTTTCCAATCCCTTAATCAGGGAGGTACGCAGCTTTTACCACGCGGAATATCTCATTGGCGAATATGCCATAGCCATGATTGAAAGGGACCTGGGAGTAAAGCTCCCGGTGGACGAGGCAGCTTCCATTGCCCTTCACATCGTCAATGCGGAGTATGATGCACCTATGGGTGATACAATTAAGATCACCAATCTGATACAGCAGGTATTGGAGGTGGTCAGGGAGTATTTTAGTATAGAGCTGGATGAGCAGTCCCTCAGCTATGAGAGGTTCATCACTCATCTGCGCTTTCTGGCCCAGCGGGTATTTACCGGGGAGCATATGAATCTGGATAACCTGGAATTCCAGGAGGTCATTGACCGTCTGTATCCGGAGGAATATGCCTGCAGCCAAAAAATACAGGCGCTCATCAAGCTGCAGTACAGGCACCAGGTAACAGAGGAAGAGGTGGCTTACCTGGCCCTGCATATTAAACGTATCAGGACTAAATAATTATTTTGGCAGGTCCCTTGGGGGACATGAAAGGAGAGCAGTAAGGATGTTTGGATCACTTAAGAAGTTATTCGGGGGAGAAGAAAAGGAAGAGAAGATAATCGCAGCGCCGGTCAATGGAACAGCCATTCCCATGAGCCAGGTAAGCGACCCCACTTTCAGCCAGGAGATCCTGGGAAAGGGAACAGCAGTCATACCGTCGGACGGCAGGGTAGTTGCGCCGGCAGACGGACTGGTGACCATGGTATTTGACACAAAGCATGCCATCAGCATGCAGACAGACAACGGCGCGGAGCTGATTATCCACATCGGACTTGACACGGTACAGCTTAAGGGGCAGTACTTTGATGCTCATGTGGCAGCAGGGGATAAGGTAAAGCAGGGCGACCTCCTTTTAGACTTTGACATAGATAAGATTAAGGAAGCTGGTTATGATGTGACTACGCCGGTTATTATCTGCAACACGCCTCAGTTTCCAAAGATGGAATGTGTGAACGGAATGGAAGTAAGGGCCGGAGAAACAGCCATCATCAAACTGTAAGGAATAAAGGCGGGGACGAGTTGACAGAGCGGAGCTTTATCTTAAAAGACGAAATGGGGCTTCACGCAAGGCCGGCCGCCATGCTTATGGTCAGGATGCTCCATGTAAGCTCCACCGTGGAAATCATCTGCGGGGACCGCAGGGCGGACGGGAAGGATGTCATGAGCATCATGGCCATGAATACCGTGGCAGGAGATGAGGTTACCTTCCGTATAGACGGACCCGATGAAGATGCTGCCATGAAAGAAGTGGAGTCTGTTCTGGCCGCCGATGCCTGATACATTGGTATGGTTTGTCAGGCAGGTCCGGAAAATAACCGGAAAACAGTAACCATGATTTAAGCCTGGGAACAGGATTAAATACATTATTTATCAAAATGTAATTCAGAGTACTCCTACAGGAAAAGTGTGAAAGGAGACTCTAAAAAAAGAAAGGGGATTTATGTTATGATGAAGTATTTGCAGAAACTAGGTAAGGCCATCATGCTTCCTGTTGCCGTTCTGCCGGTTGCAGCTATTATGATGGGTATTGGCTATGCTATGTGTCCTGCCACCATGCAGGGCGGTGACGTAACCGGTATCATCCAGATTATTGGTTTTGCGCTGGTGAAGATTGGCAGTGCCGTAATCGACAAGCTGCCCATGCTGTTTGCAGTAGGTGTGGCAATCGGTTTATCAAAGGACCAGCACGGTGCGGCAGGTCTTGCAGGCTTGGTTGCATTTCTGACTGTCACCACAGTACTTAACAGCGGAGTTGTTGCCACAATGATGGGCGCAGAAGAAGCTCCTCTGGCCTTCTCCAAGATTGACAACGCGTTTATCGGTATCATTTCCGGTATTACAGCGTCCGTTTGTTACAACAAGTTCAGCAGCGCGCAGCTGCCGACCGCACTTGCTTTCTTCTCAGGAAAGCGCTGTGTGCCCATCGTTACATCCTTCGTAATGGTTGCAGAGTCCGCCATCCTGTACTTTGTATGGCCGATGCTGTTCAACGCCCTTGTATGGGTTGGCGAGCATATCATGGGACTTGGTCCTGTAGGCGCAGGTCTCTATGCATTTGCAAACCGTCTCCTGATTCCGACCGGACTGCATCACGCACTGAACGCAGTATTCTGGTTTGACATTGCAGGAATTGCTGATATCAACAAATTCTGGGGCTTCGCAGAAGGCGGAATCAAGGGAGTTACCGGTATGTACCAGGCAGGATTCTTCCCGGTAATGATGTTCGGCCTTCCGGCAGCTGCATTTGCAATGTACCAGACAGCAAAGCCAGAGAAGAAGCAGTATGCGGCAGGTATCCTGATTGCAGGAGCAGTAGCATCCTTCGTATCAGGCGTTACCGAGCCTCTGGAATTCTCCTTCATGTTCCTGGCTCCCGGACTGTACCTTGTACACGCCGTTCTGACCGGTATTTCCGTAGCAGTAGCAGCCGCATTCCACTGGACCGCAGGCTTCTGCTTCAGCGCAGGCGTAACGGACTTCATCTTCAGCTGCAGGCTTCCAATGGCCAACCAGCCATTTATGCTGTTAGTACAGGGTGTTGTATTCGCAGTTATCTACTACGTAGTATTCCGCGCCGTCATCACCAAATTCGACCTTCCAACACCAGGACGTGAGAAAGAAGATTTAGACGCAGAAATGACAGCCGTATTAGCAAACGACGATTTCACCAAGGTAGCAGCCATTATATTAGAAGGATTAGGCGGCAAAGGAAATGTAGTAACATTAGACAACTGCATTACAAGGCTGAGATTAGAGATAAAAGACTACACATTAGTAGACGAGAAAAAGATAAAATCCGCAGGCGTAGCCGGAGTCATGAGGCCCAGCAAGACATCTGTACAGGTAATAGTAGGAACCAAAGTACAGTTTGTAGCAGACGAAATGCAAAAAATGCTATAGCAATGAGCCGGGCAAAAAGCCGGACAAAAAACCAGGGGGGAAGAATGCATTATCTCTTCCCCCCTGGTTTTTTATCCGGCTTTTTATGGGGCGAACGCCCCACAGCCCTGGGAACGCCGAGGCGTTTCCAGGGCTGCCGCCCGGCGGATCCGCTCCCTCCCATACCTAATTCCGCCCCCAAGCGTCCCTGGCCCCCGGCCAGGCAGCCCACCCCATTCCACCCCACCCC